>ENA-OQCJ01000092-OQCJ01000092.1-human-gut-metagenome-genome-assembly--contig:-NODE-92-length-11974-cov-0.935680_pt1 | contig 11974 bp, 10 predicted proteins | sample MGYA00242501_ERZ504584 | MGnify/ENA primary metagenome ERZ504584 (study PRJEB26092, sample SAMD00036341) | human gut metagenome | host: Homo sapiens | study: EMG produced TPA metagenomics assembly of...
TGAGGGGTGCTTCGGCCTCCGGGGCAGGTTGGCCAGTGTGCGCCCTTGATGGGCTCCATGATGATGAGGGGGATGTTCAGCTCCTCGGTCAACTGATAGCCGCGGTCACCCGAGATCTCCTCGGCACGGTCATCGGTGTCCAGATAGTTATACTGCAGCTGGCAGAAATCCCAGGGCTGATCCCGCAGGATGTGCTCAAGGCCCGCCGCGTTGTCGTGGCAGGAGAAGCCGAAGCTGCGGATGCGGCCCAGCTTTTTCTGCTCCCACAGCCAGTCCACGATGCCCATTTCCTTGGCCCGGTCGTACCGGGCGGCGTGCAGGGAGTGCAGCAGGTAGAAGTCGATGTACTCCACGCCCAGCCGCCGGAGCTGCTCTTCAAAGATATGCTGGGCCTCCTCCAGGCTCCCGCACTGCCACAGCGGCATCTTGGTGGCCAGATAAAAGCTCTCCCGGGGCCACTTTGCAATGACCCTGCCCACAAAGGGCTCGCTCTGGCCGCCGTGGTAGGGGTAAGCGGTGTCAAAATAGTTCACGCCCGCATCCCGCGCGGCGTTCAGCAGCGCTTCGGCCCGGGGCTCGTCAATGGCTCCCTCCGGTGTGGTGGGGAACCGCATACAGCCATAGCCCAGCAGGGAGGTGCGGATGCTCTCCCCTGCGCCGTTCTGCTTTTTCCATGTTCTGTATTCCATCTCTTTTGTGCAGCTGGCTGCCGTGTTCCAGCCGCTCCTCCTTTTGTCCCCCAGTATACCGGAAAAATCCCGCGCTGACAAGAAAGATGTTCCGCTTCTTGTTCTGCCGCCGGAAATATGGTATACTTATAATCCAAATTTTATCATGTTATCAACTAAATCAGATAGCGCTAAGGAGTATCATGGAACCTTTCAACACCCCTTTGAAGATCAGGGAGATCTCCCTGCCCCACCGGGCAGTGTTCGGCCCCATGGCGGGCTTTACCGATGCCCCGGCCCGGCGGCTGATGGCCCAGCACGGAGCCGGTTTTACCGTCAGTGAGATGGTGTCCAGCCGGGCGCTGGTATACGGCGACCACAAAACCGTCAGCCTGCTCAAGGCCGAACCCAACGGTGCCCCCTACGGCGTGCAGATCTTTGGCGAGGTGCCCGAGATCATGGGGCAGGCCGCTGCCGCCGTGGAACAGTACGCGTTCGATTTTCTGGACATCAACATGGGCTGCCCGGCCCCCAAGATTGTCTCGGGCGGGGCAGGCAGCAGGCTGATGCTTGACCCCGACCGCTGCGGCCGCATTGTGGAGGAAGTGGTCAAAAACACCTCCCGCCCCGTCACCGTGAAGATGCGCAAGGGCTGGGACGCGGAGCACGTCACGGCCGTGGAGTGTGCCAAGGCCTGTGAGCAGGCGGGCGCGGTGCTCATCGCCGTCCACGCCCGCACCCGGGAGCAGATGTACACCCCGGGCATCGACCCGTCCATCATTGCGGCGGTGAAGGATGCCGTCCACGTTCCCGTGCTGGGCAACGGCGATATCCGCACCGCCGAGGATGCTGTGCGGATGGTGGAGGAGACCGGCTGCGACGGCGTGATGATCGCCCGGGGCGCACTGGGCGACCCGTGGCTGTTTGAGCGGGTAAACGCTGCACTGGAGGGTCTGCCCGCTCCCAAGGAGCCGAACCTGCAGGCCCGGATGAACGCCCTGCGCCGGCAGGTGGAGGAGATGGTGGAGCAGAAAGGCGAGTTCGTTGCCATGCCCCAGGCCCGGGCCCAGACCATGCACTACATGAAGGGCCTGAAGGGGGCCGCCAGCCTGCGGCGCTACTGCTGTGAGCTGAGCCGCCTCTCTGACCTCGACACCCTCATCGACGCGGTGTTCGAGCAGCAGCGCAGGGCCGCGCAGGACCCCGATGACACCCGCGAGGTGCCGTTCCCGTAAGCGGGAAATTTCCGATACTGAAAAGAGGACTGACGCATGACTGCATTTCATTCTTCGCCCCGGATGCTGGGGCAGAAGCAGGATAAGTTCTGGCTCACCGTGGGGCTCTGCGCCCTGACAGCCGCCCTCATCTTCCTGCCGTTCTATCTGCTGGACGGCGGCTTTTTCCACTATGCAGGCGATTTCAACAGCCAGCAGATCAGCTTTTACCGCTACATGAACGGCTTTCTCAAGGGGGCAGGCTACCCCGCCGGATACGGAGGCGTGAAGAACACCTTTTCCTGGGCAACTGACCTGGGCAGCGGAACCATGAACGCCTATTCGTTCTACCTGTACGGCTCCCCCTTCTTCTGGTTTTCCCTGCTCTTCCCACAGAACTGGCTCCCCTACCTCATGATGCCGCTGCTGGTGCTCAAGTTCGCGGTGGCGGGCGGCGGCGCGTATCTGTACCTGCGCCGCTACGTCAAAGACCCGAACTTTGCGGTGCTGGGCGCGGCCCTCTACGCCTTTTCGGGCTGGGGGCTGTACAACATCTTCTTCAACCACTTCATCGATGTGCTGGCCCTCTTCCCCTGGATGCTCTGGGCACTGGATGAGACCATCTACGAGCGCCGCCACGGATGGTTCGCCTTCTGGGTGGCGGTGAACCTGCTCAACAACTACTTTTTCTTTGTGGGGCAGGTGCTCTTCCTTGTCATCTACTTCGTCTGCAAGCTCTCCGCCGGGGAGTTCCGGCTCACGCCCCGCCTCTTCGGTCAGCTGGCCTTTGAGAGCCTGCTGGGCGTGGCACTGGGCTTTGTGGTGCTCTGGCCCACTATCCTCAGCGTGCTGCAGAACCCGCGCACCATCGACCTTTCCTCCGGCTGGGGCTTTCTGACCTATTCCAAGCCCCAGCAGTATCTGGCCATCCTGCTGAGCTGGGTGCTGCCCCCGGATTCCCCCTATATGACCTCCATCTGGTCTGAGGGCATCATCAAATGGACCAGCATGACAGCCTATCTGCCCCTGTGCAGTCTGGCCGGTGTGGTGGCCTACTGGCGTGCCCGGCAGGGCGACAGCAAAAAGCGGATCATTGCCGTCTGTATGGTATTCGCGCTGGTGCCCATCCTGAACAGCGCGTTCTATGCCCTCAATTCCAGCTACTATGCCCGGTGGTTCTATATGCCGGTGCTCATCCTTGCGGCCATGACGATGAGCGCGTGGGAGGACCCCAGCCTCGACCTCGCCCGCCCCGCCCGGAGCATTGCCTTTGTGATGATCGCCACGCTGGCCTTTGCACTGGTGCCCGTGCAAGATGCCGCCACCAAGGAGTGGAGCCTGGGCGTGCTGCAGAATCCGGGCCAGTACTGTGCAGTGCTTGCCTTTGGTCTGGGCGGTCTGGCCGTCTACCATTGCATCTGCAGGCGCTGGCAGCAGCGCAGGGTCTTTGCCCGCCGCCTGCTGGCCGGTGTGCTGGCGTTCAGCTGCCTGTTCGGCATCGTCCACATCGGCATTGGCAAATTCGGCCAATGGAACACCGACAGTGACCTTGTGGAGCAGTATATCAACGCGCTGGCCCTGAAGGAAGATCTGCCCGAGGGGGACTGGCGCATTGACACCTACAAGACCCATGACAATCTGGGCCTGTGGCTGGACAAGAGCTGCCTGCAGTATTTCGGCAGCACCGCCGCCCCCAGCATCCTCAGCTTCTACCCGGCACTGGGGGTCAAGCGGGATGTGCGCAGTCAGCCCGAACTCTCCAACTATGCCCTGCGCGGCCTGCTCAGCGTCAAATACCTGCTGACCACGCTCGCGCATCAGGAGCAGTTCCACGCCGAGGCCGATGAGGGCTGGACGTATTACGACACCCTGGACGGCTATGTTCTCTACGAGAACCAGAACTACGTTCCCATGGGCTTCACCTACGATTACTATCTCACCGAGACCCAGTACGAGGACACCGTGACCCCCACCCGCTCCAACCTGCTCATGCGGGCACTGGTGCTCACTGAGGAGGATGCGGTGGCCTACGGGCAGTACCTCACGCCCCTGCCCACGGCAGAGCTCAACGACCTGACCTACACCCGCTACACTCAGGACTGCGCCGACCGCCGGTCCTCTGCCTGCACCGCCTTTGAGATGACCAGCGCAGGCTTCCACGCTGAGGCCACGCTGGACAGGGCCAATCTGATGTTCTTCTCCGTGCCCTACGATGACGGCTTTACGGCCTATGTGGACGGGCAGGAGGCCGAGATCCTGCGGGTGGACGAGGGCCTGATGGCCGTTCTCTGCCCCGCCGGAACGGTCACCATCGACTTTGTCTATCAGCCGGACGGCATCCGCCTGAGCCGGACCGTCACCCTTGCCGCCCTGCCCGTGTTCCTGCTCTACGCCGGGTACTTTGCCTGGGACGAAAAGAAAAAACGGAAGCATTAAAAAAGCCGCCGCTCCAGGAAGCGACAGCTCAAAGAAAAGCTCAAATGAAAGAAGGTATCCTATGGGCCCCTGGTATTACGAGGTCGTCAGCTTTGACGGCGATTATGTCAACCTGCGCCGCACCGACATTGAGAGCGACGAGCTGAATCCCGTTGCGCTGGCCCTGCTGCCGCCCGAGATCGAGGTAGGCAGCAAGGTCAAGTGCGAGTATTTTCAGTATGAGGTGATCGGCTGAGCCTCTCCGTCATCCCTGCGGGATGTCACCTCTTCTATTAGGGGAGCTGGTGCGAAGCACCTGAGAGGTTCGCCAGCACCGCTGCCAGCAGCATTCCGATGGGCGCGCTGATCCAGCTGGACATCCAGAAGCCTGCAAAACCAATGCGGGGTACAAGGATCACACAGGCCAGCAGGTTCAGGGCGATCTGCCCCAGGTTGGAGGCCAGATACAGCCCCATCTTCTGGGCACCGCGCAGGCGGGCCTCGAACAGATGCTTCTGTGCCACAAACAGACAGGTCACCGATTCAAAGGCCAGCATGGTGCAGCCATAGCTGGCTGCTGCCGGGTCGGTGGTAAAGAGCCGAAGCAGCGGCCCCCGCAGACCGATGCAGACCGCCGCCACCCCAAGCGAATACACCAACAAGATCCGCCGCCCTTCCCGCAGGCCCTCTTTTACACGGCCCGGCTGGAGGGCGGCTGTGTTTTGCGCAATAAAGAACACTGTGGACTGCACAAAGCCGAACACCGGCATCATCAACAGGCTGGACAGCTTGCCTGCGCAGGAGAAACCTGCAATGGCTTCCACACCCAGACCGCCCAGCAGCCCCTGCTTGACCGTGGTGATGATGGTGCCGCTGGCCTGCTGAATACTGTTGGGGGCTGACAGCCGGAAAATATCCCTGGCATAGCGCGCCTTGAGCATCCGGAGCGAGAAGGCCGCATCCATCTGGGTGCGACGCAGAAATGCCACCATGTAGACCGCGCCCGCCACCTGCGCCGCCGCTGTGGCAGCCGCTGCACCGGCTACCCCGAAGGGCCCCACCAGAACAAGGTCAAGCACAATGTTCATCGCACTGGTAGCCACAATGACCTTGAGCGGCGTTTTGGAATCGCCGCATCCCATGACACACTCCTTGCTCAGATCGTAGGGCATCAGAAATGGCAGCCCCATCAGATAGATGCGCCCGTAGAGCACAGCGGTATCCAGGATCTCCGCAGGCGTATTGATCAGCTGCAGCAGGGCCGGCAGGGTCACAAAGCCCACTGCCGTGGTCAACAGGGCGATGACCTCATCCACGAACAGCAGGTTGTACAGCAGCTCTGTCATCTCATGCTTTGTGGCAGTGGGCTTGCCCGCCGCCACCAGCAGACCGCCGCCCAGCTCCATGCCGCCGGAGATGAACAGGAAGATCATCAGCACCGTGGAAGCGTTGGACACTGCCGCCAGCGCATCGGCATCCAGCCGCAGGCCGATGATCATGGTGTCGGCCACGGCGTAAAACTGTGTTGCCACCATGCTCAGGATAATGGGCAGCGCGTACCTCAGCAGCGCGGGCCGTACTGCCCCGGTCAGCAGCGAATTCTCTTCGTTCACACAAACACCCTCTTTTCACAAAAAGAAAACCCGCAGGGAACCTGTCGCCCAGGCCCCCTGCGGGTTCTTTTTCAGTTGCGCCAGCAGGAGTCGAACCTACGATGGGGGAGTCAAAGTCCCCTGCCTTACCGCTTGGCGATGGCGCACCGGTAAGAATCAGTATAGTAGAATTTCTTTCATTTGTCAAGCAAAAGCGTTTTGCCGTGTCTGTGCAAAGTGTTTTGCCACACTTTTACCATGTCTTTACAGTGTCCTTGTCATAATGCGAACCGCTTGCCCATTTTTCGCTTTATTTTCCCAAAAAGTATTGACACCACCCTCATAGCATGATAAGATATCATCGATTTTGAGAGACAAAGCGTGTCAGAGTCTTTTCAAAGCAAATTACCTGGGACCGCCCATCGGGGCTAAGGCCATACGGACAGCCGGGTCCACTGCCGACCGGCGGCGCAAGCTGCCATTATTGATTGAGTTGAAAGCTCAAATTTTATAAGTTGGTTCCTTTACAACCATGAAATTGCGCAGCCTATGCGCAGACTTGTGAAACGGTCAATAAGAGTAGTAAAAGTGTAATTGCTATATAGACTCTCGTCATCCCGTCTTTTTGAACCATGCGGAGGTTTTCCCCAGTGTCACCGGGGGCTTTGTCTGCATGTTCAGAACGCTTTTTCAAGCGCAGGTCTGCACCAGTGTGGTGGGCCTGCGCTTTTTTTGCTGCGCCGGAACCAGGGACGGAGGAGAAAAGATGAGTGAGAACCGTACACGGTTCCGGCTGGATCAGCGCCGCGCGCCCATTTATGAGGCGCTGGAGCAGTTCCGGCAGATGCGTGTGGTACCTTTTGATGTGCCCGGCCACAAGCGGGGCCGCGGCAACCCGGAGCTGACGGCCTTTCTGGGCCAGCAGTGCGTGGGTGTGGACGTGAACAGCATGAAGCCGCTGGATAATCTCTGCCACCCGGTATCGGTCATCCGGGAAGCCGAGGAGCTGGCCGCCGATGCCTTTGGCGCGGCCCATGCCTTTTTAATGGTGGGCGGCACCACCAGCTCTGTGCAGAGCATGGTGCTGACAGCCTGCAAGCGGGGCGATGAGATCATCCTGCCCCGCAATGTGCACCGCAGTGTGCTGAACGCGCTGGTGCTCTGCGGCGCGGTCCCGGTCTATGTGAATCCCGAGGTAGACAAGCGGCTGGGCATCTCGCTGGGCATGAAGCGGGAGCAGGTGGCCAAGGCCATCAAGGAGCACCCCAACGCCGTGGCCGTTCTGGTGAACAACCCCACCTACTACGGCATCTGTTCCGACCTGCGCGCATCGTGAAGATGGCCCACGAGGCCGGGATGCTCTGCCTGGCCGACGAGGCCCACGGCACTCACTTTTACTTTGGCAACGGCCTGCCCGTTTCCGCTATGGCAGCGGGGGCCGATATGGCCTCGGTCTCCATGCACAAGAGCGGCGGCAGCCTGACCCAAAGCAGTCTGCTGCTCATCGGGCCCAATGTGCATCAGGGCTATGTGCGGCAGATCATCAACCTGACCCAGACCACCTCCGGCAGCTATCTGCTCATGTCCAGTCTGGACATCTCCCGCCGCAATCTGGCGCTGCGGGGACGGCAGGTGTTCCATCAGGTGGCAGACATTGCCGAGTATGCCCGCGAGGAGATCAACGCCGTGGGCGGCTACTACGCCTTTGGCAAGGAGCTGTGCAACGGCGATTCCGTCTTTGACTTTGACACCACCAAGCTCAGCGTCCACACGCTGGACATCGGCCTTGCCGGCATCGAGGTCTACGACATCCTGCGGGACGAGTACGACATCCAGATCGAGTTCGGCGATATCGGCAACATCCTGGCCTACCTCTCCATCGGCGACCGCCCCCAGGAGATCGAGCGGCTGGTCAGCGCTCTGGCCGAGATCAAGCGCCGCTACCACACCGACGGCACCGGCCTGCTGAGCCAGGAATACATCGACCCCGTGGTGGCTGCCAGCCCGCAGGAGGCCTTCTATGCCCCCAAAAAGAGCCTGCCCCTGCGGGAGACCGAGGGCATGGTCTGCAGCGAGTTCGTCATGTGCTACCCGCCGGGCATCCCCATTCTGGCCCCCGGCGAGCGCATCACCAAAGAGATCCTGAACTATATCGAGTACGCCAAGGCCAAGGGCTGCAGCATGACCGGCCCCGAGGACCCTGATATTTTGCACCTGAACGTTCTGGCATAAGGAGGGAAAACAGATGGAGTTTTGGTTTTCGGAATTTCACACCCCCGATGTGAAGCACAGCATCCGGGTGAACAAGCAGCTCTACTCCAAGCAGAGCGATTACCAGCGCATTGATATTTTTGAAACGCCCGAGTTTGGCCGGGTGCTCACACTGGACGGCAATGTGATGCTGACCGAGCGGGACGAGTTCATCTACGACGAGATGATCGTCCATGTGCCCATGGCCGTGCACCGGGAGGCAAAGGATATCCTTGTCATCGGCGCAGGCGACGGCGGCGTGGTGCGGGAGCTGACCCGCTACGACCGGGTGGAGCGCATCGACCTGGTGGAGATGGACCCTCAGGTGGTGGAGGCCTGCCGCGCCTACCTGCCCGGCAACGCCTGCCGGATGGATGACCGCCGGGTGCACATCTATTTTGAGAACGCCCTCAAGTTCATCCGCCAGTGCGAGGAGGAATACGACCTCATCATCGTGGACTCCTCCGATCCCTTCGGCCCCAGCGAGGGCCTGTTCACCCGTGAGTTCTACGGCAGCTGCTTCAACGCCCTGAAAGAGGACGGCATCATGGTCAACCAGCAGGGCAGCCCCTTCTACGCCGAGGATGCCAGCGCCATGCAGCGCAGCCACAAGCGCATCGCTTCCACCTTCCCCATCAGCCGGGTGTATCAGGCCCACATCCCCACCTTTGCGGCGGGCTACTGGCTGTTCGGCTTTGCCAGCAAGAAGTACCACCCCATCGATGATCTGGACGCAACTGCCTGGAAGGCCCTGAACATGCGCACCCGGTACTACACCACCAAACTGCATATCGGAGCATTCTACCTGCCAGCTTTTCTGGAGGAGATGCTGCGGGAAGTGGAGGAACACTGATGCTTTACCCCAACGTTGAGACCTTTATCGGCTGCGACAGCAGCTACCGTGCCGCCAGCATCGTGCTGTACGGTGCCCCTTACGATTCCACCACCAGCTACCGCCCCGGCGCACGGTTCGGCCCGGCGGCCATCCGGCACGAGAGCTATGGTCTGGAGACTTACAGCCCCTACCAGAACGCCGACCTGACCGAATTTGATGTGTTCGACAGCGGCGATCTGGAGCTGTGCTTCGGCTCCAGCGAGCTGGCACTGGCAGATATCGAGGCCCGGGCAGAGGAAATCTTAAAGGACGGCAAGTTCCCGCTGCTGCTGGGCGGCGAGCATCTGGTCACGCTGGGTGCCGTGCGGGCCATGGTGGAAAAGTACCCTGACCTCCACATCGTCCACTTTGATGCCCACGCCGACCTGCGGGACGACTATCTGGGTGCAAAGCTCAGCCACGCCTGTGTCCTGCGCCGCTGCCATGACCTCATCGGTGACGGGCGCATCCACCAGTTCTGCATCCGCAGCGGTGACCGCACCGAATTCGAGTTCGCGGCTGCCCACACCGAGATGCACAAGTTCGATTTCACGGGCCTTGCCCAGCTCACCGAGCAGCTCTGTGCCAGCAAGGTGCCCGTTTACCTGACCATTGACCTCGACTGCCTGGACCCCTCCTGCTTCCCCGGCACCGGCACCCCGGAGGCCGGCGGCGTGAGCTTTTTGCAGCTGCTGGAAGCCATCCGCACCGTGACCAAAGGCCAACATCGTGGGTGCGGACCTCAACGAACTGGCCCCCACGCTGGATACCACCGGCGTTTCCACGGCCACAGCCTGCAAGGTCCTGCGGGAGCTGCTGATTGCGCTGGACAAGGGCTGGCCGGGCTTTCAGGTATAAGGACAGACCGTAAAAAGACAACTTTACAGATAAAGGAGTAACCGATATGAGCAAAGTTCTGATCATCGGCTGCGGCGGCGTGGCCTCCGTTGCCATCCACAAGTGCTGCCAGGTCCCCGAGGTGTTCACCGAGATCTGCATCGCCAGCCGCACCAAGGCAAAGTGCGACCAACTGGCCGCCGAGCTGGCCCCCAAGACCACCACCAAGATCACCACCGCACAGGTGGATGCCGACCATGTGGAGGAGGTCATCGCCCTCATCAAGAGCTACCAGCCCGATCTGGTGATGAACATCGCCCTGCCCTATCAGGATCTGACCATCATGGATGCCTGCCTGCCTGCGGCGTGAACTACATGGACACCGCCAACTACGAGCCGGAGAACACCGATGACCCGGAGTGGCGTGCCATCTACGAGAAGCGCTGCAAGGAGGCCGGTTTCTCCGCCTACTTTGATTACAGCTGGCAGTGGGCCTACGCCAAGAAGTTTGAGGAGGCCGGCCTGACTGCCCTGCTGGGCAGCGGCTTTGACCCGGGCGTGACCCAGGCTTACTGCGCCTACGCCAAGAAGCACGAGTTCGACACCATCGACACCATCGACATTCTGGACTGCAACGGCGGCGACCACGGCTATGCCTTTGCCACCAACTTCAACCCTGAGATCAACCTGCGCGAGGTCTCTGCCCCCGGCAGCTACTGGGAGAACGGCCACTGGGTCGAGATCCCGGCCATGAGCATCAAGCGGGAGTACAACTTTGATCAGGTGGGCCAGAAGGATATGTACCTGCTCCACCACGAGGAGATCGAGTCTCTGGCCAAGAACATCCCCGAGGCAAAGCGCATCCGCTTCTTTATGACCTTTGGCCAGAGCTACCTCGACCACATGCGCTGTCTGGAGGACGTGGGGATGCTGTCCACCACCCCGGTCAACTTCAACGGTCAGGAGATCGTGCCCATCCAGTTCCTTAAGGCCCTGTTGCCCGACCCCGCCAGCCTCGGCCCCCGCACCAAGGGCAAGACCAACATCGGCTGCATCTTCACCGGCAAGAAGGACGGCAAGGAAAAGACCTACTACATCTACAACGTCTGCGACCATCAGGAGTGCTACAAAGAGGTGGGCAGTCAGGCCATCAGCTACACCACCGGCGTGCCGGCTATGTGCGGTGCCCTGATGCTGCTCACCGGCAAGTGGACCACCAAGGGCGTGCACACTGTCGAGGAGTTTGATCCCGATCCGTTATCTGGATGCACTGGACAAGTACGGCCTGCCCCGTTCCGAGAGCCACAGCCCGGCGCTGGTGGACTGATGCGGCTGGCCGATACCCGCCCGCCCTTTGCGGGCCTTGCAAACCTTTCTTGGGAAGCGCTTGCCTCTCTGCCCACCCCCTGCTACCTGCTGGATGAAGCCCGGCTGCGCCGCAACGGCGAGATCCTGCTGGGTGTGCAGCAGCGGACGGGCTGCAAGATCCTGCTGGCCCAGAAGGCCTTTTCCAACTACGACCTCTACCCGGTGCTGGCTCCCTATCTGGCAGGCACCGAGGCCAGCGGCCTGTACGAGAGCCGTCTGGGCCGGGAGGAGCTGCCGGAGAAGGAGAACCATGTGTTCTGCGCCGCCTACCGGGCCGACCAGTTCGAGGAGCTGCTGCAATACGCTGACCACATCGTGTTCAACTCGCCCACCAGCTGGCAAAGTTCGGCCCGGCGGCAAAGGCGGCGGGCAAAAGCATCGGTCTGCGCATCAACCAGAGTGCTCCACGCAGGAGGGGCATGAAATTTACGACCCCTGCGCACCCGGCAGCCGTCTGGGCACTACCCGTGCCCAGTGGGACGCCGCTGTGGCAGCGCACCCGGAGCTGCCCGCCCTGCTGGACGGTCTGCACTTCCACACCCTCTGCGAGCAGGACGCAGACGCGCTGGCGGTGACGCTGGCAGCGGTGGAGAAAAAGTTTGCCGACCTGCTGCCCAGAATGCAGTGGCTCAATTTCGGCGGGGGACACCACATCACCCGCCCGGGTTATGCCCTGCTACGCTGGAAAACTGCATCCTGTCGGTGCGGCAGAAGTACGGCGTACAGGTGTATCTGGAGCCCGGCGAGGCATGGGCG
>ENA-OQCJ01000093-OQCJ01000093.1-human-gut-metagenome-genome-assembly--contig:-NODE-93-length-11949-cov-0.900186_pt1 | contig 11949 bp, 19 predicted proteins | sample MGYA00242501_ERZ504584 | MGnify/ENA primary metagenome ERZ504584 (study PRJEB26092, sample SAMD00036341) | human gut metagenome | host: Homo sapiens | study: EMG produced TPA metagenomics assembly of...
TACCGGCTGATGATGATCCCCACGCCCACATTGATGCCGATCATCAGGGCTGCCAACAGCAGGATCACAGGCATGGTGCTGCCCACCGCCGCAAGGGCGGTCTGCCCGAGATACCGCCCCACCACAATGCTGTCGGTGATGGAGTAGACCTGATTCAGCAGGTTGCCCATCAATGTAGGAAAGGTAAAGGCCCACAGCAGGGAGATCGGCTTTCCCTCTGTCATATCCAGATTTTTCTTCACGCACATCCTCCTTTGCATCAAAAAGCTCCTTCAGAATGCCCGCAAGCACGTAACCCCGGTTTCAGGGGGGTCCCTGTTTGCAGCACTCCAAAGGAGCCTTTGTTGATTTGATTTTTCTGATACCAGAATACCACAGCGGCGCTGATTTGTCCAGCGCTCCGGGGTCAGTGGACAGAGGTGCGGACGAGGGCGCGCTTGAGGCGGGCCTGGGCCAGCTCATATTCGCGCTCATCCAGGTCCTTCCGGGCCAGGATCTCTTCGGCGCGCTTCTTGGAGGCTTCGGCGCGGGCCTGGTCGATCTCCTCAGCCCACTCCCAGGTGGTAGCAACCAGATGGACATCCCCGTTCAGCACGGTGAGCATCCCGCCCATGCAGGCGGCGCGGCGGCGCTGGCCGTCCGCGTCCACGATATGGGCTTCGCCCATTCCCAGTGCGGTGCAGTAATCACCATGCTTTGCCAGAATGGCAAGGTCGCCGTCGATGGCACGGCAGACCACCCGTTCCGCCTGACCGTCAAAGGCACAGCCGTCCGGCGTGACCACCGTCAGATGAAAGGTCGTCATGGTTTACCCTTTCTTCGCCTTGGCGAACACATCATCGATGGTGCCCGCGAACAGGAAGGCGCTCTCGGGCAGGTCATCGCACTCGCCGTTCAGGATCATCCTGAAGCCGCGCAGGGTCTCCTTCAGCGGCACATACTGACCGGGCATACCGGTGAACTGCTCCGCAACATGGAAGCTCTGGCTCAGGAAGCGCTGCACCTTGCGGGCACGGCTGACGGTGAGCTTGTCCTCTTCGCTCAGTTCGTCCATGCCCATGATGGCAATGATATCCTGCAGCTCCTTGTAGCGCTGCAGCACCTTCTGAACATCGCGGGCGATCTCGTAGTGCTCCTGACCCACGACCTCGGGGCTGAGGATCCGGCTGGTGGAATCCAGCGGGTCCACAGCGGGGTAAATGCCCTGAGATGCAATGTCACGGCTCAGGACCGTGGTGGCATCCAGATGGGTGAAGGTGGTGGCAGGGGCCGGGTCGGTCAGGTCGTCGGCGGGGACGTAGACGGCCTGCACCGAGGTGATGGAGCCGTCGCGGGTGGAGGTGATGCGCTCCTGCAGGGCACCCAGCTCATTGGCCAGGGTAGGCTGATAGCCCACGGCGGAGGGCATCCGGCCCATCAGGGCGGAGACCTCGCTGCCTGCCTGCACGAAACGGAAGATGTTATCGATGAACAGCAGCACGTCCTTGTGGGTCTCCTCACGGAAGTACTCTGCCATGGTCAGGCCGGTCTCAGCGACCCGCATACGGGCTCCGGGAGGCTCGTTCATCTGACCAAAGACCAGCGCGGTCTTGTTCAGAACGCCGGAAGCGTTCATCTCGCCCCAGAGGTCACAGCCCTCACGGGAGCGTTCGCCGACACCGGTGAAGATGGAGTAGCCGCCGTGCTCGGTGGCCACGTTGTGGATCAGCTCCTGGATCAGCACGGTCTTGCCGACACCGGCACCGCCGAACAGGCCGATCTTGCCGCCCTTGGCGTAGGGAGCCAGCAGGTCGATGACCTTGATGCCGGTCTCCAGAATTTCAGTTGCAGGTTTCTGCTCCGCAAAGCTGGGGGCCTTGCGGTGGATGGGCCAGTGGGGCAGATCGTCCACCGGACCCTTGCCGTCGATGGGGCGGCCCAGCGGGTCGAACATGCGGCCCAGAGTGCCCTCGCCCACAGGGGCATTCAGGCCGTGGCCGGTGGCGGTAACTTCCATCCCCTTGCCCAGACCCTCGCTGGCAGAAAGCATGATGCAGCGCACCGTCGTTTCATCGACGTGCTGCGCCACCTCCATGGTGCGCTCAGTGCCCTCTGCGGTCACAGTCAGCGCTTCCTGCAGGGCAGGCAGCCTGCCGGCGGTGAACTGCACATCCACCACGGGGCCTGCTACGCGAATAATAGTTCCCTGTATCATTTGGATTGCCTCTTGTCAAATCTTGTTTGTCCAACGAACCCTTCTCCGTCATCGTTGCGCGATGCCAGCTTCCCGGAGGGGGAGGTAGCACGCCGTCAGGCGTGACGGAGAGGGTTTTCCTTTATTATGTCCGGTCCTGCACGGGCAGCTGCGCCGCCGATGATCTCGGTGATCTCCTGGGTGATGGAACCCTGACGGGAGCGGTTGTACTCCAGCTCCAGATCGTGGATCATATCCTTGGCGCTCTTGGTGGCGGAATCCATGGCGGTCATGCGGGCGCTCTGCTCGGCGCAGAAGCTCTCGGTCATGGCACCAAAGATCATGCCGTGCATATAGATGGGGGCCGTCTGCTCGAACACCGTCCAGGCATCCGGGAACATCTCCACCTCGCCGCGGGGTCGCCCAGACCCTTGGGAGCAGGCGTGAGGTGGGCACGGTCCAGCGGCAGCAGGCGTTCCATGACCGGCTCGCTGGTCAGCGCGTTCTGGATCTTGGTGTAGACGATGTAGATCTCGTCCAGCTTGCCGGACTTGAAATCATCGATGGCATCCACCGTGATATCACGGGCGCGCTGCAGGGTGGGAGCCGTGGCACCGTAATGGAAATCCTCCACCAGACGGGGATCCTTGCGGAACAGGGCACGGTAGCCTACCTGACCGATGACATAGAACCGGTCATTCTGGTCGGCGTGCTCCCGCAGGAACTTGAGCAGGTTCTGGTTGTAAGCACCGGCCATGCCCTTGTCGGCGGTCAGCACGATGTAGGCCCGCTTGGGGTTCTCCAGATCCCGCTCGTGGAAGAAGGGGTGCTCCGGTTCGTCGGGCAGGTGGGCACCACGCGGGAGATGGTATCCCGCATCCGGGTGAAGTAGGGCAGAACATTCTGGTAGTTCTGCCGGGCCTTGCGGAGCTTGGAGGAGGAGATCAGGTACATGGCATTCGTGATCTTCATGGTATCCTGAATGCTCTCGATCCGCTCCTTGAGCAGCTTACTGGATGCCATTGCTCTCCCCTCCCGCGAATGCCTTCCACGCGGTCAGGATGGTGTCCACCTGTTCCGGGGTGATCTTGCCCGTGGACGTGATCGCGTCCATGGTGCCGGAAACATCGGCGTGGAACTGGCGCACAAAGGCATTGGTCTTTGCGCGCTGGTCAGCCAGCGGCAGGTCGTCCAGCATCCCGTGGGAAGCCAGGGTCAGCACGACCACCTGCTCGGCATCGGACTTGGGCTGGTACAGCGGCTGCTTGAGCATCTCGGTCAGGGCTTTGCCGTGTTCCAGCTGGCGGCGGGTCTCAGCATCCAGATCAGAGCTGAACTGGGCAAAGGACTCCATATCCTTGTACTGGGCCAGCTCGATACGCAGGTTGGAATTGGCCTTCTTCATGGCTTTGGTCTGGGCAGCGCCGCCCACACGGGAGACCGACAGGCCGACGTTGACGGCGGGGCGGTTGCCTGCGTTGAACAGGGCACTTTCCAGGAAGATCTGACCATCGGTGATGGAGATGACGTTGGTGGGGATGTAAGCAGAGACATCGCCCGCCTGGGTCTCGACGATGGGCAGGGCAGTGATGGAACCGCCGCCCAGATCGTCGCGCATCCGGCAGGAGCGCTCCAGCAGACGGGAATGCAGATAGAACACGTCGCCGGGGTAAGCCTCACGGCCGGGAGAGCGGCGGAGCAGCAGGGAGATGGCACGGTAGGCCACCGCATGCTTGGAAAGGTCGTCGTAGACGATCAGGACGCTCTTGCCCTTGGACATGAAATACTCAGCCAGTGCAGTGCCTGCATAGGGTGCGATGTACTGCAGGGGAGCGGAATCGGAGGCCGTGGCAGCCACGATGGTGGTGTAGCTCATGGCACCGTGCTTCTTGAGGTCCTCGGCCACGCGGGCAATGGAGGAAGCCTTCTGGCCGATGGCAACATAGATGCAGAGCACGCCGGTGTCCTTCTGATTCAGGATGGCATCGGTGGCAATGGAGGTCTTGCCGGTCTGGCGGTCGCCGATGATCAGCTCACGCTGGCCGCGGCCGATGGGGAACATGGAGTCGATGGCCAGGATGCCGGTGTGAAGCGGGGTATCCACGCTCTGGCGCTCCAGAATGCCGGGGGCCTGCTTCTCGATGGGGTTGTAGCCTTCGGCGTTCACCGGGCCCTTGCCGTCAATGGGCTCGCCCAGCGGGTCGATGACACGGCCCAGGAAACCATCACCCACAGGGATGCCGGCGCGCTTGCCGCTGCGGGTCACCAGAGTGCCTACGCCCACGGTCTCGGCACCGTCGAACAGCATAATGCCCAGCTTGCCCGGGTCCACGCTTTCGACCATGCCCTTGGCACCGTTCTCAAAGGTGACGATCTCACCGTAAACGGCCTTGTCCATGCCCTCCACCTGCACGATGCCATCGGCAGAGGAGATGACCACGCCGCCCTCGGCAGAGGTCTGGGCAGGCTTGTAATCCTCGATGCGGGTCTTGAGGGTGGCCAGAGAGGGCTTGCCAGCCATCATCTGATCCAGCTGGTGGCGGCCGGAGTTGTCGAATACCCGGTCGCCTACCTGCAGCACATAGCCGGAGAGCAGGCTCTCGTCCACCGAGACATTCAGGATGACCTCAGTGGCATCATAGAGCTTCTTGACCTCGGCCTTGATGCGGGCGATATCCTCTTCACGGAGCTGATGTGCGGCGCGCAGATCGGCCTTGACGATGCGGTTCTCAGAGAAGAATTCGCGGCTGAACTCAGTTGCCATGCTCAGCACCTGCTTTCTCCAGCAGATCGTCCAGCAAACGGGAATCGTCCTGCTCGGTCAGGTTCCGGCTCAGCAGCTTCTCGCACATGGCGCGGGCCAGTGCGGTGGTCTGTGCGTCGGCTTCGCGCAGCTTGTGCTGGCGCTCTGCCTCAGCAGCGGCCTTGCCCTCGGCTACAATGGCATCGGCCTGTTTCTGGGCCTCGGCCAGCAGCTGCTGCTTTGCAGTTTCGGCCTGCTGCTCGTAAGTCTCGCGGCGGGCAGCAGCCTCGGTGTCCACATTGCGCAGCTTGTCCTGCGCAGCGTTCATGGCCGCAGCGGCCTCCTTTTTGGAGGTCTCGGCGGCGTTCAGTGCGTCATCCACCTGTTTCTGACGCTGTGCGATGATCCCCATAACAGGCTTGTACAGGAATTTCCGCAGCAGCAAAAACAGAATCAGAACGTTGACGACTGTATACAGAAGATTCAGATTCAGTGTCAGCATTCGTCATGCCTCCGTTATCAACCCAGGAACAGGATGATCAGCAGTGCAACGACGAAACCGAAAATTGCAGTACCTTCGGCCAGAGCAGCACCCAGCAGCAGGTTGGTCTGGATCTTGCCGGAAGCCTCAGGCTGGCGGGAAATAGCCTCGGTTGCCTTGCCGGTTGCAATGCCGATGCCAATGCCGCCGCCAATACCAGTCAGCGCTGCAATGCCAGCGCCCAGAGCGATAAGTCCGTTCATAATTTTAATCTCCTTTTGATTTGATGATGGAAAGGGTTTACTCTTCGTCTCCCATGGTCTCCTTCATAAACAAAGAGGTAAGGAACACAAAGACGTAGGTCTGGATCAGACCATCGAACAGGTCAAAATACAGGCTGAAGATGGCAGGCACGAACACAGGCACCACCAGCTTGATCAGCTCCATAATGACAAAAGCGCCCAGCACGTTGCCGAACAGTCGCATGCACAGGCTGGTGGGCCGGATGGCCACCTCCAGCACGTTCATGGGAGCCATGATGGGGGTGGGGTGGCAGCCAGGCTCTTGAGGAAGCCAACGCCGCCGCGTGCATGGATGCCGGCATACTCGATCAGGCAGATGCTCATCAGAGCAAGGGCCGCTGTGACGTTCAGGTCCTTTGTGGGGGGCTTGATGCCGAACACACCGATCAGGTTGGAGCAGCCGATGTACAGCGCCACGCTCATCAGATAGGGGACATAGCGCTTCCACTTTCGCCCAGCAGGCCCACAAAGAAATCATTGATCGTAGTAACGACCGTTTCCAGGATGGCCTGCCGCTTGGTGATGTGATCCACCCGCAGATTCCGCGTCAGCAGGATGGAGCCGATGACAAGAAACGCCATGATGCCCCAGCTCACGACCACGGACTCCGGAATGGAAAGCCCGAACACCGTGACCATGTCAACATTCAGCTCTTCTTTCAAAGCAGCAGTCAACGCATTCATTGATTAGCACTCTCTCCTTTTCTTAATTTGTGATGGTATCATAGCACGATTTCTGCCGGTTTTACAGCCCTCCACCTAACATTCTACTTTTTGTTATATTCCGTTTCTGCTTTGGATGAAAACAGTTGTGCAGATTGCAAAGTACGGGTGAGAAACTATGCGATTTGCACAATCTCTTTGCTGATTCTTAGCCATCTGTACCATTTTCTGGCCTTTGGATGAGGTGAAATCGACATTATTATTCACGGATTGTATAGTGGGCATATCAGATTTATATAGCTGCATGCTCTGCGATGATACCTATTTAATATGCCGGAGCAGTGTCTGCGATGGCCCTGCACGATCTGCGGGGCAGAGCCTTTGCCCGGGGAGGTGGAGGAGTGCACTGGAAAGACGAGATTCATGTATCCCAGAAATTTGGACTTTTGATGCAAAAGTATGTCTGATTTGTTGTGCACTCTGCGAATAGACAAACTGTGCATCTTCCTGTATAATAAAGCCAGAAACCAGAGAAGTACAGCAGAAGCTCAAATGAGAGCTAACCCCGCTGACTTTAAGTAGAAAGGAGCGAGACCGATGGTTGATATGGAACCCGCACAGTTCGGACAGACTGTCGGGATTCGCTGAGAAGCAAAACAGAGGCTCTCCACAAACGGGATGTTTCCCCCGTATAACAAAACAAACCAAAAGAGCCGGTCTTGAGCATCAAAAATGCGAAAACAGTACAGTCTGTCAGAATAAATCCCCTGGCAATTCAAATAGATCCGCCCGAGGTGATCTCCCATGATGAGGACAGTTACACGGATGCACCTGTTTGAATGACCAAAAAGGAGTAACTCCAATGTACTAAGCAATGGAATCCCTGGCAAATCTAACTCGAAAGAATGTGGTAATATGAAATTCATCTTCAGAATCTCGGTACCGCAGTCCAACAGTTAAGAGAAGGGTCAGTCCAATGTACTAGAGTAGTTCATCCCCTTGCATAGAACTCTTCAGTTTCAGGTAGTTTCTAAGGAGAGTCACCCTATGAAACGCATACTCCGAAAATGAGAGAACCCAAGGAGAAGAGGCTTATGACTCCGAAGAAGTAAGTTTCCAGCCGGACGAGGGCTTGCAACCGCCTCGATCCGGCTGGTTTTTTGTTTATGGATTTTTTACGGAGGTGCCCCCGCATGAAATTTGACACATCCCTTTTGCTGAACCTGTTTGCTGCCGCTGCCATGCTGGTAATGGGCTTTCGCAGTTTTTCCAAAAAGCACCAGATGAAGTTCAGCGATGACGAAGAGCGGGCTATGTGGGAGAAAAAGTTCGGTGTGTTCTATTTCTTTAATGCCGTTGTGTTTGTCGCTTCGCCGTTTTTGCCCACACTTCAATTGGCGGCAGCCGCCTGCTCTCTATCGGCATTGCTGCGGACACCGTGTTCCTGCTGATGTACCACGCTTGGAAAAAAGGCCGGGAAGACGACTGAACCGTTTCAAAAAGCATTGCACCTCCTGCATTTCTCTGCTACAATGGAGAAAACGCAGGAGGTATTTTTTATGGTCAAGCATATCATTCTCTGGCAGCTCAAGGACGAGCTTTCTGCCGCCGAAAAGGCAGAGATCAAGGCGAACATCAAAACTGGGCTGGAGGGCCTGGCAGGGCAGATCCCGGGCCTTGTGGAGGTGCATGTGAACATCAACGGCCTGCCCTCTTCCAACGCAGACCTGATGCTGGACACCACCTTTACCGATGCAGCCGCCCTCAAGGGCTACTCCACCCACCCCGCTCACGTGGCTGTGGCCGATGGCAAGGTGCGCCCCTACACCAAGACCCGTGTCTGCCTGGACTTTGAAGTGTAACTGAACATGCAAAAGAACACCCCCTCTGCGGCGCAGCTTCAGAAACTGCCGTGCAGAGGGGGTGTATTTTGTGTTATGAGCAGATGGAACGCTTAGCGAGCGTCACGGTTTGCCTCGTACTCGTCCATGGAGACATAGTGGTCGAGGACGTGGATGCCCTTCAGGCGCTTGTTGGAGAAACCGGTGGAAGCGTACTGGCCCTCCCAGTAGTTCAGGCGGGTCGCCAGATAGGCGGGCACGCTCATGCCGCGCGGAATGACCAGTGCGTTGGTGATGAGCAGAGCCTCGGCATCGGCAAAGGCCTTGTAGCGGGCATCGATGTCATCGGTGATCTGCTTTGCGGCCTCGATGGCGTTCATGTAGGCCATGACAGCATCTGCGGTCTCGCCGGTGATGAAGCCGTCTTCCACGCCGGTGCGCAGGTAGCATAGCGCATTCCGCGGGAATCCGCGGCCTGATAGAACGGGTCGGTCTCGGTCTCGGGGTCGGAGTAGTCAGCGCCCCAGTTGCAGAGCAGGAACTCGAACTTGCCGTTGCGGCGCACGGCAGACAGGAAGCTGTCGGAAGGGCCGGCGGTGATGATGATGTCGATGAAGTCGGTGCCGTCGTTCAGCACACCCTCCAGCTGCTGCTTGAGCACCTGGCACTGCTTGTCCCAGTCGGTGGTGGAGGGGTTGTAGGGCAGCTGCACCTTGATGGGGAAGGTGACCCCCTGTGCAGTCAGCTCCTCAATGGCGGCATCGCGGTACTCCTTGGCCTTGGCCTCGTCAAAGAACTCGGGTCAGGTCGGCCAGGCCGCCGCACTTGGTGTAGTCCACACCATCGGTGGTGGCGCAGAAGTTGGGGGGAGTGATGGTGTTCAGCTTGTAGCTGTCGTAACCCAGAGGCGCGCTGACAGCCAGCGTAACGGCGTTGTTGATGCCGTACAGGAAGGCCTTGCGGAAGTTGGTGTTGTTGATGGCCTTGGCCCAGTTCTCGGGTTCGTATTCTGCATCCACGCCCTCAACGTTCCAGTTGGAGAACTCGTGTGCAAAGGGCATGAAGTTGAACATGTAGAAGTAGGTGTAGTTGGTGTTGGGACGATCCATGGAGACCATGTCCTTGGTGGTATCGTCGGCCAGCCAGCTGTCCAGAATATCGGAGCCGATGGTGGCCTCGTCGATCTCGCCGCGCTTGATCATCTCGGGGCCGTTCACGGCAGCCTCGGCGTTGTAAATGCGGCTGATGGTGTCGATAAAGACATTGTCCGCATCATAGTTCTCGGGGTTCTTCTTCATGATCCAGGTTTCCAGAGACTCGTAATCAGACAGGTAGAAGGCACCGCAGCTGTACAGGGTCTCGGGCGCTGGTGGCATACTGGTCGCCCATCTCGCGTCAGCAGGGGGCCGTAGGCGGCTCATAGGGCAGGTAGCACAGCAGGCTCAGGAAGCCGGGGAAATCGTAAGTCAGGGTGTAGGTCAGGGTGTGGTCATCCACAGCGGTCACACCCACGGAATCAAAGTCCACGGGGGCGTAGGTGGAAGCGGTGCCGTCTGCTGCGGTCACGGTCACGTTGCCGCTGCCATCGGTGACATAGGTGGTGCCGTCATCGTCCACAGTGCCGTTTTCAGCATTGGTCAGGTAGACGTGATAGTTGTAGTAATCGTCCGCACCGGCAATGTAGGCGGTGACCAGGCCCACGTTGGAGGAAGCGTAATCCGGGGTCAGCACATACTGCAGGGCATCCACAAAGTCCTGTGCGGTCACGGGGGCAACGACTTCGCCGTTGTTGTCCACCCAGTTCTCCTCACGCAGGGTGAAGGTCCAGGTCAGGGTGTCGGCATCCCACTCCCACTTGGTGGCCAGGCCCTCGCGCATCACGCCCTTGTTGTCGTACTCTACCAGGGTGTCCACGCAGTTTGCACCCACGACCATTTCCAGGTCGGTGGCGGTGGTCAGGTAGTTCAGGGTCGCAGGCTGGCTGGAATAAAGCACGGTGTACTTGCTGGTATCCGCACCGGAAGCAGAACCGGAGGAGCTGCCGCCGCTCTTTCCGCCGCAGCTGGACAGCAGACCGGCGGCGCAGGCACCTGCGCTGCCAGGCCGCTTGCCTTGAGGAACTGACGACGAGAAATAGACTGTTTCATAATGAAATTCCCTCTTTTCTTCGTGTTGAAGTCTGGTTGCCGCCCAAAGCCGACAGGCCCGCTGTTTCCCCGCAGCGGGAAGCAAAAAAGGCGTAACGGAAACACATCCGTTACGCCTTTGTAACTTGTCCTCCCGACCACAGCTGGGTGGTTAAGAAGAATTATAGCATTTTTTTGGAGCTGCGTCAATAAAAACCTCTCCGTCCATGCGAAGCCCCGGAGAGGTCCAGCGATCAGCAGGTGCTTTCGGTCGGGGCGGGAGCGGCTCCTGCTTCAGGGGCAGCGGCGCTTTGCGCTGGCTGAGAGGGCTGCATCTCGGCAGCCAGCTCCTTTGCAGCTGCTTCTGCAGCCTTTTTGGCTCGCGCTCGGCCTGACGCTCCTTGGCGCGGGCCACAGCCTCCTCCTGCCGTTTTTTGGTGCGCAGCTTGATGCGGCAGACAGAACAGATGCCGTCCGCACAGTTGGGCGCAATGGGCTTGCCGCATTCCTTGCAGAGGGTCTTGGTGCACTTGTAGACACTGACAGGGCCAAGGCTGGTGAGCTGGCGCAGCTTCAGGCCGTCCAGACCGCCGTTGGAGCAGGCGGCAACGCAGACCCCGCACTCGCTGCACTTCCACGGCGTGATCACCGCGCGGGTCTGGCCGTCGGGCAGGTCCTCAAACTTGATGGCACCGCTGTGGCAGCTCTTCTCACACCGGCCGCAGGCAAAGCATTTCTGGGTGAAGTTGGGCAGGTGGTAGCCATAGCGCAGGGGCGTTTCGGACACTGCCTTGAGCTGCTTGGTGTACTGGTGGAGCAGCAGCCGGAAATCCTGACTGCTCTCGTCCTCGCTGCGCAGGCCGGGCAGCATCCGCAGCAGCTGCTTGGTGCCCTTTTTGGAGCCGGAGGTCACCTGCTCCATCATCTCACGGCGGGAATATTCCTTGACGTGGAAGGGGGCATCGTCCAGCTCGTATGCCAGCGTGAACCGGGCCTCGAACAGGGGCTGGCCGAAGAACTCCACCAGCCGGGTCAGAACGGCACGCAGATGCTCGGCGCAGACATCGTTCTCGCACTCGCCGCAGGGGGTCAGGTCGAGGACAATCTTCTTGTTCAGGGCAAGGTAGGCCAGCGCTTCCCACGAATAGGCCGAGACGCAGGTGCGCACCACGGTGTTTTTCCGGGTGGATTTTTCGCAGCCGATCCAGATGGTGTCGCCATCGCTGTCGGCAGGGGAGATGTCCCGCTGCACCTGCTCCGGCGAGGGGGCAATGCAGCCCGACCGGCAGGCCGAGACGCACAGGCCGCAGTCGGTGCAGGGATCCAGTCCTTGACGAGGTTGGGGCGGGTGAAGATCTCATCACCATAGGGGCAGATGTCCTTGCAGGCTGTGCAGGGGGTGCGGTGGGGGTGCAGGTTCCAGCACTGCTTGCGGTTCACTTCGGGGTGGGTGGTCTTCATCAGCGCATCCATGGCGTAGCGCGTAAAGATACTCATAGGATCACTCCTTTTCAGGGTCCATCACCGTGGTGATGTCGGCGTTGTCCAGCAGGAAGCGCTGGACTTTCTGTGCAACCAGTGCGGCGGCAAGGGTGTCCGGGCTCAGCACCCGGCGGATATC
>ENA-OQCJ01000095-OQCJ01000095.1-human-gut-metagenome-genome-assembly--contig:-NODE-95-length-11916-cov-0.939859_pt1 | contig 11916 bp, 16 predicted proteins | sample MGYA00242501_ERZ504584 | MGnify/ENA primary metagenome ERZ504584 (study PRJEB26092, sample SAMD00036341) | human gut metagenome | host: Homo sapiens | study: EMG produced TPA metagenomics assembly of...
GAGTACCGCCGCCTGTCGGTGCTGGGCGCGCTGGCGGGCGGGCGGCTGAACGCCGTCTGCGTGCCCGCCGAGGCGCTGCTGCAATACACGGTGCCCCGGGATGAGTTCCTGCGGAACACCCTCACCCTCAAGCCCGGCATGGTCTACAACCGGGAAGCGCTGGTGGCGCGGCTGTTTGCCGCCGGATACGTCCGGCGCAGTCAGGTGGACGGCCCGGGCCAGTTCAGTGTACGCGGCGATATCGTGGACATCTACGCGCCGGACATGCACCAGCCCGCCCGTGTGGAATACTGGGACGACGAGATCGATTCGCTGGCCTCCTTCGACCTGCTGACCAGCGCCGGGACGGCAGTCTGGAAAAGATCTACCTTTCCCCCGCCCGCGAGGTGCTGTTCGGCAGCACCGCCGAGACGGCCGAGGCCCTGCGCGGAGCCATCAAAAAGGCGCGGGGCAAAAAGCGTGCCGCCATGGAAAAGGCCACAGAGGCCGACCTTGCTCAGCTGGATTCCGGCCTGATGCCCGAAGCCATGGACAAGTATTACGGCATCCGCTACCCGCAGCCCGCCACCCTGCTGGACCATCTGGACAGCCCCATCTTCGTGCCTGGACGAGGTGGGCGGCATCCGGGGATGCCCAGAAGGCCACCGAGTACCGCCGGGGCGAGGAGCTGACCGGTCTGCTGGAGGAGGGCGTGCTCTGCCCCGGGCTGGACGTGCTCTACCAGACCATGGACGACCTTGCCATTGCGGCCCAGAAGCAGAGCACCCTGCTGTGTGAGAACTTCCTGCGGGGGATGAACGAATTCAAGCTGAAAGACCTCATCAACGTGGAGGCCTTTGCGGCCCCCAACTGGGGCGGCGACCTGGCCTCTCTGCGGGAGGATCTTGACCCGCTGATCGCCCAGGCTATGCCGTCACCCTCTTCTCCGGCACCCCCAAGGGTGCCGCCGCCCTGACCCGGGACCTGACGGACAAGGGCTACTCCGTGAGCATGAGCCGGGACGTGCGCCCGGCCAAGGGCATCGTGCAGGTGCTGCCCGGCCACCTGACCGCAGGCTGCACCTTCCCCTTTGCCCACGCGGCGGTCATCTCCTCCCGGCGGCACGGGCTGGACGAGGAAGCCGCCGCCGAGAACAAAAAGCGCAAAAAGAACAAAAACGCCCTGTCCAGCCTTTCGGACATCAAGCCCGGGGACTATGTGGTGCACCAGAGCCACGGCATCGGCATGTACGCGGGCATCCAGCGTCTGGAAGTGCAGGGTGCCATCAAGGATTACCTGAAGATCCAGTATTCCGGCTCCGACGTGCTCTATGTGCCAGTGACCCAGCTGGATCTGCTCAGCCGCTACACCGCCCCCGGCGACGAGGAAAAGGTGAAGCTGGCCAAGCTGGGCGGTGCCGAATGGCAGCGCACCCGCGCCAAGGTGAAAAAGGCCACCGAGGAGATGGCCCAGGAGCTCATTGAGCTGTACGCCCGGCGCAGGCAGGCCCAGGGATACGCCTTCCCGCCCGACGGCGACTGGCAGAACGATTTCGAGACCCGCTTTGAGTACGATGAGACCGACGACCAGCTCCACGCCACCGCCGAGATCAAGCAGGATATGGAAAAGCCCTACCCGATGGACCGCCTGCTCTGCGGCGACGTGGGCGTGGGCAAGACCGAAGTTGCCCTGCGCGCGGCCTTCAAGTGCGTGATGGGCGGCAAGCAGTGCGCCCTTCTGGCCCCCACCACCCTGCTGGCCTGGCAGCACTACAACACCCTGCTCTCCCGGATGGAGGCCTTCCCGGTGAAGATCGGGATGCTCTCCCGCTTCCGTACCGCGAAACAGCAAAAGGAGACCCTGCGGGGCCTGCAGTCCGGCAGCGTGGACATCGTAGTGGGCACCCACCGCCTGCTCTCCAAGGATGTGCGCTTCCACGACCTGGGCCTTGTCATCATCGATGAGGAGCAGCGGTTCGGCGTGAAACACAAGGAGAAGCTGAAGGAAAACTTCATCGGCGTGGATATGCTGACCCTCTCGGCCACGCCCATCCCCCGCACCCTGAACATGGCCATGAGCGGCATCCGCGACCTGTCCACCATCGAGCAGCCGCCCATTGAGCGCCAGCCCGTGGAGACCTTTGTGCTGGAGTACAACGATGTCATCCTTGCCGAAGCCATGAAGAAGGAGCTGGCCCGGGGCGGTCAGGTGTACTACCTGCACAACCGGGTGGACAACATCGAGTCCACCGCCGCCCATGTCAGCCAGCTGGTTCCCGGTGCCCGGGTGGGCATTGCCCACGGCAAGATGACCGAGGAGGAGCTGAACCCGGTCTGGCAGCATCTGCTCAACGGCGAGATCGACATTCTGGTCTGCACCACCCTGATCGAAACGGGCATCGATGTGCGCAACTGCAACACCCTTATCATTGAGGATGCCGACCGGATGGGCCTTGCCCAGCTGTACCAGATCCGGGGCCGGGTGGGCCGCTCCGGCCGCAAAGCCTACGCCTACTTCACCTTCCGGCGGGACAAGACCCTGACCGACATCGCCCAGAAGCGGCTTTCCGCCATCCGGGAGTTCACGGCCTTCGGCTCCGGCTTCCGCATCGCCATGCGCGATCTCCAGATCCGCGGCGCGGGCAGTCTGCTGGGCCACAGCCAGCACGGCCACATGGAGGCCGTGGGCTACGACCTCTATGTAAAAATGCTGGGGCAGGCCATCGCCCGGGCCAAGGGCGAGCCGGTGCAGCGCGACAAGAGCGAGTGCCTGATCGACCTGCGGGTGGATGCCTACATCCCCGAAAAGTACATTGCCGACGGGCCGGGCCGCATTGAAGCCTACAAGCGGATCGCGGCCATCCAGACCCCCGAGGATGCCGCCGATGTGCTGGACGAGCTCATCGACCGCTACGGCGACCCGCCGCCCTCGGTCAGCGATCTGGTCAATGTCTCGCTGGCGCGGGTGCAGGCCACCGCTGTGGGCGTGTACGAGGTGACCCAGAAGAAGGACACTCTGGTGCTGCAGGTAGAGCAGCTGGACCTCCGGATGATCCAGGGCCTGCTAGTGGCCTTCAACGGCCGCGTTGTCACCGGGGCCGGCGCAAAACCCTACCTCTCCGTCACCCTGCAAAAAGAGGAAAAGCCGCTGGAATTGCTGCAGAGCATCCTCCGGGCGATGCAGGATATTTTGAAAGATTAACGGCCTCACCCTCTCAGTCAAAGCCAATAGGCTTTGCCAGCTCCCCCAAAGGGGGAGCCTCTGGCGGCTCCCCAAGACCTTGCGGGGAATTGCCAAAGCCTCTCCCCTTGGGAGAGGTGGCAGCGCGCTTGCGCTGACGGAGAGGGCGGGCGACCCGAACGACAGGAGCATAACGATGAAAAAGAAACTGATCGCACTTCTTGCCGCCGTGGCAATGGTATTTTTCCTTGCCGCCTGCGGCTCCACCCCGGATTCGGTGGGCACCATCGGCACGGTGGACATCACCTCGGGCCTGTATCTGCTGGCCCAGTACGACGCTTACCAGAAGGCCGCTGATCTGGCCACCTCGGAGCAGGATGCCACCGATGTGAAGGCCTTCCTGAAGCAGACCATCACCGTGGATGCCGACAGCGGCGAGACTGCCACTGTCAGCGACTATGTGAGCCAGAAAACCATGGAGAACCTTGAGACCTACGCCGCCATCGAGACCCGCTTCGAGGAGCTGGGCGGCCAGCTGACCGCAGAAGAGGAAGCACAGGCCGACAGCTACGCCTCCCAGCTGATGGAGCAGTACGGCGACACCTACAAGGCCAACGGCATCGGCCTGAACACCGTCCAGCGGTTTGAGCGCATCCTCATCAAGAGCACCGACCTGCTGGAGCTGGTCTACGGCGTGGACGGCGAGACCCCGGTGTCGGATGCCGACCTGACCAGCCATCTGGAAAACAACATGTACGAGCTGGCCTATTACACCATCCGCTCTACAACACCAGCACCTATGCCTCTGCCGATGACGACCAGATCACCCAGATGCTGGCCCTGACCCAGGATGCCGTGGATCAGACCAATGCCTACGCTGCTTCCTTGACCGGCCTGAGCGATTCCGATTTCAGCAGCGCCCTGCTGGGCTACTTCTCCAGCGTGGTCACCTCCGCCCTGCCGGAGGTCTACGCCGTGCTGGGCTCCACCTATTCCTCCGATTCCACTGCACCTTCTCTGGAGCTCATCGGGGACAGCACCGTGACCTCTGCCTTTACCGCAGAGGGTACCGCCGACACCATCCGGGGCCTGTCCATCGGGCAGGCAGCGGCTGTGAAGTACAACAGCTACGCCCTGATGGCCGCCCTGCGGCTGGACCCGCTGAGCCTGAAGGCGCTGGACGACCTGCGCGGACAGGTGCTCAACGATATGAAGGGGGAGGAGCTCTCCGAGGCGCTGACCGCCTACGGCGCTTCTCTGGAGCACAACCTGAACAGCTCTGCCATGAACAGGATGCCCGCTTCCAAGATCGTGAACAGCAGCACCAACTAAGTTTTTATTTATATGCAAAAAGGCTGTTGCCTAAACTCCTTCCGTCATCGCTGACGCGATGCCACCTCCCTCTGAGAGGGAGGCTTTCACCGTTCACCGTTACGCCAAGGCTCCCTCCGAGAGGGAGCTGGCACGGCGAAGCCGTGACTGAGGGAGTTGTCGGCAGCAGCCTTTCTCTATTTCAGCCCAGATGGAACATATCGATCAGCACCACAGCGGCCAGACCATAGTAGACCACCACAGCCACCAGATCATTGATGGTGGTGATGAGCGGGCCGGAAGCCACGGCGGGGTCGATGTGGATCTTATGGAACAGCATGGGGATGACCGTGCCCACCAGGCTGGAGATCACCATGGCCACGACCAGAGATACGCCCACACAGCCCGAGAGCAGGAAGGCTTCGCCCCAGGCGTAAGCCTTGAAGAAGTGGATGTAGCAGCCCAGGAAGCCCAGCGCCAGCACGGCCAGCAGTGGCACCGTTGGTCAGGCCCACCCGCATTTCCTTCCAGAGCAGCTGGAGCTTTTTGGCAGTGGTCAGGTTCTCGTCCACCAGCACACGGATGGTCACAGCCAGCGACTGGGTGCCCACATTGCCGGCCATATCCAGCACCATGGACTGGAAGCAGATGACGATGGGCAGCACCGCCACCACCGATTCAAACGCACCCACCACCGAGGACACCAGCATCCCGAGGAACAGCAGGGCGATCAGCCAAGGCAGGCGCTTTTTCACACTCTGGAACACACCCTCGTTCAGATCCTCCTCGCTGGTCAAGCCGCCGAGTTTTGCGTAATCATCGCCCATCTCGTCGTCCACCAGCTCGACCACATCCGCCGAGGTGATGATGCCCAGCAGCTTCCCGCTGTCGTTCAGGACAGGGAGCGAGCGCTCGGCGTAGTCCACGATGCGGTCGATGCAGTCGCTGATCTTCTCGTGGTCGGTGACGTAGGGGTAGGAGCGTGCGATCAGCTTTTCCAGGCGCTCCTCCGCACGGGCCACGATGAGGTCTTTCAGGTCAATGGCACCATAAAAAGTGCTCATTTTCATCCACCACATACAGGGTGGAGATGTTATCGTTCTCGCCTGCCTGCTTCACCAGCTCACTCATGGCCTGCCGGATGGTCATACCCCTGCGGATGCAGATGTAGTTGGTGGTCATGCAGCTGCCGATCTCGTCCTCGTGATAGGAGAGGCAGCAGCTTCACATCATCGGCGGCATCCTTGTCCAGCTGGTGGACGATCTTTGCCTTATCGTCCTCTTCCAGGTCATCCAGAGCATCCACGGCATCGTCCGAATCCATGTGGGAGATGACCCGGGCGGCCCGCTCGGGGTCCAGCTCCTTCAAGTAAGGCTCTGCATCGTCCAGATAGGAGAAGATCTCTGCCACCGTATCCACGCCCAGTGCGGTGTACACCTTCTGGCGCTCCTCCGGTGTCAGGGCCGTCAGGGCATCGGCCAGGTCGTTTTCATGGTAATCGGACAGCTTTTCAGCCAGCTCTGCCTGCGGCAGACCGCTGCGGATGATGTCCAGAATCTCCTGCACATAATTTTTCTTCTGCATGGTTTGGTCCCTCCATTTCCCGTTTCCGGGCATAAAAAATACACCGCATCGGTCTGGTTACAACTCCTGCGGTGTACAAAGGGCATGCAGTTCAGGATGCGGCTAACACGTTTGCACGGCCCGCATCGCAGGAGAAGCGTTGTTTGGGGTGATCCGTATGGTCACTGGACATGGAAACAAACTCCTCCTTGGTGTAAGATTTTTCTTTCAGCCCCGTTATCATACTACGCCGGGCCGGATTTTTCAACCCCTTTTACAGTTTTTTTACCGGATTATTGCTCTATTGCACAAAGAAGAGCCTACTTCTTATACTTTCCATACCATGCCACCGACACCCGCCAGGACACAGCATACAGGGCCAGTACCGCCAGCAGAAGCACTGCGGCCAGCCAGAGGGGTACAGGCAGCGGCACACTTCCCGTGCCGTTTCTGCTGCAGTTCATCCATCACGGCACCGCCGCCGCCCAGCAGGGCACCCAGTCCGACAAAGGTCAGGATATAGATCATGCTGGCTTTTCTGCCCCAAAGCGGTACAGCAGCGGCAGAGAAATACCGTTGATCAGCAGGATGGCACACACACTGCCCGCCAGCAGGGACAGCACATCCTTGTCCGGCGCCGTTCCGGTGCGCAGAGGGATCACCGTTACGAACAGTCCTCCGATCACAACAGCCGCCGCAGCGCAGAACAGACCAATGAGGTACTTTTCCGCCACCAGCGTCTTTTTGCTCACCGGAAGCGTCCGGCCATACTCCACCCAACCGACACTCTGGTCGTAGGCAAGCAGGTTTATCGGCAAGATGCCCAGAAAAACGGCCGCATAACTCACCGGGAACACATAGGCGTTCGATGTGCTGAACACCCAGATCACCAGCACAAATGCAACCGTCAGGTACATGGCTTTCATACTGGTTCTGACCTGATACCAATCCTTCAACAGCAAACCTTTCATCGCATATTCTCCCCTTTCACCATCAAAACGAACAGTTCTTCGATACTCACCGGTGTCAGGGTGCTGCCCAACGGGACAAGTTCCCTTTTCACCAGTGCCTCGGCCCCGTAGGCTGTCACCCGACGGCTGACGATGGCGTTTTTATCCAGCTCCTCCAATTGCCCGGCAGTGCCGTGCCAGAGGGCGTACTCCTCCCGCAGCGTGTCCTTGTCCTCACAGAGCAGGAGCTTCCCCTTGTGCAGAAAGGCAATGGTATCGCAGAGCTTTTCCAAATCGCTGACAATGTGGGACGAGATCAAGATTGCATGGTTCTCATCCCGCACAAAGTCCAGCAGCAGATCGATGAGCTCATCCCGCACCACCGGATCCAGGCCGCTGGTGGCTTCGTCCAACAGCAGCAGCTTGGGGTGATGAGAAAGTGCCACGGCAAGGCACTGCTTCATCTTCATGCCGGTGGAGTAGTCGCCGTACTTCTTGTTCTCCGGAAGGTCAAAGCGGCGGCACCAGTCGGCGTAGGCGGCGGCATCCCAGTTGGGATAGATGCCCGCCATCCACTTTCCCCACCTGCGGCGCGGTCAGGCAGGTGGGGATCGCCCTCGCACCGCCCAGCACCACGCCGATATCGGCTTTGGCAAGCGGGGTGATCCCCTCCTGCCCGAACAGCTTCACAGTGCCAGCGTCCCCGTCGATCATGTCCAGGATCAGCTTAATGGTCGTGCTCTTACCCGCGCCGTTCTCGCCGATCAGCCCGCAGACTGTGCCGCCGGGCAGTTCCAGATCAATGGGCCCCAGCGCAAAATCCGGGTAGTGCTTTTCAAGGCCGTGCAGTTCTAATGCGTTCATGGTTCATTCCTCCCACAGCAATTCCAACATTTCGGTCAGTTCCTGTTTGGTCAGCCCGCAGGGAGCCGCCAGCCGGACGGCTTCCGTCAGGTGTGCTTCGATTTTTTTCAGGTTCTCTTCCCGGAGCAGCTCGGTGTTCTTCGCCGCCACGAAAAAGCCTTTGGCGGGCACCGCATACAAAAAACCCTCCTGTTCCAGCTCATCGTAGGCCCGCTTTGTGGTGATAACGCTGATGCGCAGATCCCGCGCCAGCCCCCGGATGGACGGCATAGCTTCCTCCGGCTGCAGTTCCCCGCTCAAAATCTGGTTCTTGATCTGGGTGTAGAGCTGCTCGTAGATGGGTGCACCGCTCTTGTTATCGATGAAGAGATTCATGTCTGCCGCCTCCGTTGCATCTGTATATTTACAGTATATACAGTAGATACACGGTTGTCAATAGGCAGATACAAAAAAAGCAGCTTTCCCGTTGGACGGGAAAGCTGCTTTTTTCATCTGATCAGGCTCTGACTGTGGAGCGGCTTAGTAGGCCACGCCCCAGTAGACCATCTTGCTGGCGGGCTTGCCGCAGCAGGGGCAGACATCGCTGAGGTGCTCCTGCTCGAAGGGCATGCAGCGGCTGGACAGGCCAGCCTCTTCCTTCATCTTCATCTCGCAGGCCAGGTCGCCGCACCACATGGTCTTGATATAACCGGTGTTGGCCTTGGCCAGCTCCTTGACTTCCTCCATGGTGGTGGCTGCCCAGGTGCGCTTCTCACGGTTGGCGAGGGCACGCTGGTACAGATCCTTGCGCAGGGCCTCCAGCTGGGCCGGGATCGCGGTCTCCAGCTCATCCAGGCTCACGAAGATCTTTTCACGGGTGTCGCGGCGGACCAGCACGCACTGGTTCTTTTCCAGATCCTTGGGGCCGATCTCCAGGCGCAGGGGAACGCCCTTCATCTCCACTGGGAGAACTTCCAGCCGGGGGCGTTGTCGCTGTCGTCCAGCTTCACGCGGGCGTACTTGCTGATCTTCTCGGCCAGCTCGGCAGCCTTTTCGGAAACGCCGGGCTTGTGGGCGGCAATGGGCACCACCACAACCTGAATGGGGGCAATGGCCGGGGGCAGGATCAGACCGTCGTCGTCACCGTGGGTCATGATGATGGCACCCACCAGACGGGTGGAAACGCCCCAGCTGGTCTGGAACGGATGATGCAGCTGATTGTCGCGGCCGGTAAAGGTCACGTCGTAAGCCTTGCTGAACTTATCGCCGAAGTAATGGCTGGTGCCGCTCTGCAGGGCCTTGCCGTCCTTCATCATGGCTTCGATGGTATAGGTAGCCTCGGCACCGGCAAACTTTTCCTTATCGGTCTTGCGGCCCTTGACAACAGGGATGGCCAGATCCTGCTCGCAGACATCCGCGTAGCAGTTCAGCTGCTGCTGGGTCTCGGCCTCGGCCTCGGCGGCAGTCTCGTGGATGGTGTGGCCTTCCTGCCACCAGAACTCACGGCTGCGCAGGAAGGGACGGGTGGTCTTTTCCCAGCGCACCACGCTGCACCACTGGTTGTACTTCATGGGCAGCTCACGGTAGCTGTGCAGCACGCGGGACCAGTGGTCACAGAACATGGTCTCGCTGGTGGGACGCACCGCCAGGCGCTCTTCCAGCTTGTCGGAGCCGCCCATCGTGACCCACGCCACCTCCGGCGCGAAGCCATTGACCAGCTCGCCTTCCTTCTGCAGCAGGCTCTCGGGGATCAGCACGGGCATGGCCACGTTCTCGTGGCCGGTTGCCTTGAACCGGGCATCCATGTCCTTCTGGATCAGCTCCCAGATGGCCTGACCATAGGGGCGCAGGATGATGAAGCCCTTGACACTGGAGTACTCCACCAGCTCTGCCTTGACGCAGATGTCGGTGTACCACTGTGCAAAGTTCTCTTCCTGGCTGGTGATCGCCTGCACAAGCTTCTTGTTGTCTTTTGCCATTTTGTTATATCCTCCTAAGCCGTGCGCCAAACGCCTGTGTTCCAGCCGTTCCGCACGAGCTCATATTAAAAGCCCCGCTGCAGTGCCGCCGTGTGCAGCGCTGCGGGTGCGGGGCCTTTTTGCAAAACTGCTATCAGCCCTTGTGGCTGTCCACAAATTCCACCACGTCGCCCACGGTGCGCAGATTCTCGATGGCATCGTCCGGCACCTCAATGCCAAACTCATCCTCCAGCGTCATCACCATGTCCACGATATCCAGGCTGTCGGCCTCGAAATCACTCATAATGTCGCTCTCCATCGTGATCTTAGCAGGGTCAATATCCAGCTGCTCTGCCAGCAGTGCACGGATCTTTTCAAAAGTATCCATCGTCGCGGTCTCCTTTTGTCAATGATTCTTTCTTCTCTGCCTGCACGCCCTCTCCGGCGCGCAAAAGCACTCTCTCTTTTTATATCCCATGGGCCGTATCTTGTCAAGCCCTGTTTTGCATTCCGGCCCTTTACGGGCAGAAAAAACCGATGAAAATTGCACAAAGCCCTCTTTTTTGCTTGACAGAAGCCCGTTTGATTCTTATGATTATATGTGACGAAACCAAACCTCTCAGCCATGCTGCATCAGCATGGCAGCAGAGGTCCCGCCTGTAAAGGAGAATGCTCCATGAAATTGTCATTTACCAAGATGCAGGGCTGTGCCAATGATTACATCTATCTGGACTGCCGTGCATCCGGTGTGCCCGCAGACATTGCCGCGCTTGCACAGCGGCTCTCTGCCCGGCATTTTTCCGTGGGTGCGGACGGCATCATCTGCATCTGCGCCCCTGTGACCCCCGGGGCCGATGGCCGGATGCGCATCTTCAACGCGGACGGCAGCGAGGCCCAGATGTGCGGCAACGGCGTGCGCTGTGTGGCCGAGTGGCTCTACACCCACGGGGTGGAAAAGCCTGTCCTGACCATCGACACCAACAGCGGTGTCAAGCGCATCACCCGGCAGGGCGCACAGCTGTGCAGGTGGAGATGGGCGCTTACAGCACCCTGCCGGCCGACCTGCCTGCCATCCACATGGGCGAAGGCCCGCTGGTGGATCAGCCGCTCACCGTAGAGGGAAAAGTGTGGAAGGTGACCTGCATCAGCGTGGGCAACCCCCACTGCGTGACCGTGGTGGAGGATGTGGACAGCCTGAAGCTGGAAGAGATCGGCCCGGCCTTTGAGCACCACGCAAACTTCCCGGAGCGCATCAACACCGAGTTCGTGCAGGTGGTGGATGCCACCCACCTGAAGATGCGGGTGTGGGAGCGCGGCAGCGGCGAGACCTGGGCCTGCGGCACCGGCACCTGCGCCACCGTGGCGGCTCTGACTGAGCTGGGCATCTGCCCCGCCGGAGAAGACGTCCATGTGCAGCTGCGCGGCGGTGAGCTGACCATCCGGGTGCTGCCCGGCAAGCAGCTGCTGATGACCGGCGCTGCCGAGACCGTGTGCGAGGGCACGACCGAAGTGTAAATAAGAGCCCCTCAGTCGCCTGACGCGCCAGCTCTCCCTTCGGGGGAGCTGGCATCGCACAGCGATGCCTGAGAGGGTTCATTTCGGTTGGAGTTTTGCTCCCAACCCCCCACCGCAAAGAAATTGGAAAAAAGATGTCAAAAAGTGTTGACAACTGTCCCGGTGTGTGGTATTATACTTGAGCGCCAAGCGCTGAGACAAAAGAATGACTTCTGAAAGCTCAGCAGGAAGCCCTTGAAAAGAACCAATAGACGCTGAAAAGTTCCGGCTGATACCGAGAAACCTGAAGCGCTCCAAGTTCAGAAAAGTTCAAAAGCTTCTCAAAAAAAGTGCTTGACAAAAAACCACTTCTGTGGTAAAACAATCAAGTCGTCAGCCGCAAGGCTGCGGCGCACAGGACCTTGAAAATTGAACAATATCGAAAGAACTTGTAACGGAACCTATTTTCGTGTTGGAAAAACACGGTAAACAATTCCAAACAAAGTAATTCACACAGGACGCAAGCGATTGCGTGCTGAGCGAAACAGATTTAACACTTTTAAGTGATAAATATCATTTATAAAGAGTTTGATCCTGGCTCAGGACGAACGCTGGCGGCGCGCCTAACACATGCAAG
>ENA-OQCJ01000096-OQCJ01000096.1-human-gut-metagenome-genome-assembly--contig:-NODE-96-length-11881-cov-0.962821_pt1 | contig 11881 bp, 12 predicted proteins | sample MGYA00242501_ERZ504584 | MGnify/ENA primary metagenome ERZ504584 (study PRJEB26092, sample SAMD00036341) | human gut metagenome | host: Homo sapiens | study: EMG produced TPA metagenomics assembly of...
GTCTTTGGGGGTGGTATCTTTTTTGCTGCCGCAGCCGGTGAACACCAGCAGGCACAGCCAAGAGCCAGCAGAGCGGCGAGAATGCGTTTTTTCATGGTCGTAGTTCCTTTCGTTCTGACAAAGGCAGGGTGATCGTGATCAGTCTGCCCGCCTTTGGGGGCGTTTATGCAGCCGCTGAACGGCGGCCTTGTATCAGGAATACGGCCCGGAAGGCCGGAAGATTGCACGGCAGTTGTAACAGTTCTGTGAACGGCTTACAGCTGCAGCGCTTCCAGATCACCATGGTTGACCGGAGTAGAAAGGATGATCTGGGTGCTGGTGGTGCCCAGCTTCTGAAACTGCAGGATCAGGTGCTCCAGCTGGGGCATGCTGCCGCAGCTGACCTTGATGAGGAAGGTGTAGGCACCGGTGACGTGGTAGCACTGCAGCACCTCCTTGCTGTTCTGCATCAGCTCCACCAGCTCGTCCCGATGGCTGGGTGTGACGGACAGGCTGATGAGCGCGTCCACATAGACACGGTCTGCCGGGCGGTTCAGCACCACGGTGTAGCCGCTGATGATGCCGTCGGTCTCCAGCTTGTGGATGCGGCTGGAAACAGCCGGGCTGGTCAGTGCTACCTGCTCGGCGATCTCCTTGACCGGCATCCGGGCGTTCTTGGCCAGCAGGGAGAGAATCTTACGATCCAGATCATCCATGGGGAATACTCCTTTTTGAAAATATGTTGGATTGTATAAAATTTTTGAAAGTAAAGTTTTACTGTTGTTGCAATCGCATAAACTGCGGAAAAACTCGCTTTTGTGTTTTCTGTGTTAATTATATAAAGTTTTGATCGAAATGTAAAGTGCTAAATTAAAGCAAATGTCAAAAATTTTGTTTGACAAGAAAAGAAAAAAGCGTATAATACATATCGCGAGGCACGGTAAGCGCCAAAGACTGCGCAAAACACGTTGTTTCTCAAGTGCCTGCATTTGAATTGCGATTCCCAACTTTATATACTTTCCCACCCCTCTATACACAAAACCGCTGCCAGGCGGTTTTTTGTGTTTGTTGGGGGATTTTTTTATTTGTTCGAGACGATAGGACGGCGGGGAGTTTCCCAAAGCAAGTGTCCGGAGGGTGGGACCCGACTGCCGTCAGGCAGTTGGGCGGGGGGATGGAATGCCCCGTATCACTTGCGGGGGAATACCCCGCTGGCCCGACAGTACGCTGTACCAAAAAATCCCCCCGCCCATGAACAGATGGGGCGAGGGGAAAGCTAAGGGTTGGCAGTGTTACAGGATGCGCACCCGGATGACAGCAGGGATGGCGGCCAGCTTCTCAGCCAGCCTGCCGTCCACGGCACCGGTCGCGTCCAGCATGGTGTAAGCCATGTTCTTTTTGCTCTTGTTCACCATGTTTTCAATGTTCAGGCCCGCTTCGGTGGTCAGGGCGGTGATCTGGCTAATCATGCCGGGCTCGTTCTTGTGGATGATGCAGATGCGCTTGCCGCCTGCACGGGGCTGATGCACCTCGGGCATGTTCACCGAGTGGGTGATGTTGCCGTTCTTGAGGTAATCGCTGATCTCCTGCACGGCCATTGCGGCACAGTTGTCCTCGGCCTCCGGCGTGGAAGCACCCAGATGCGGGGTGCAGACGATGCCGGGCTTGCCCAGAATGGCCTCAGTGGGGAAGTCGGTCATGTAGCCGGAGACCTTGCCCGTCTCCATGGCCTCCAGCAGGGCTGCGGTGTTCACCAGCTCACCGCGGGCGTAGTTCAGGATCTTCACGCCGTCCTTGCACAGGGCCAGGGTCTGGGCGTTGATGGTATCCTTGGTGGTGGGCAGGTAGGGAACATGGATGGTGATGTAGTCGCACAGGGGGAGCATGTCGTTCAGGTTCACGCAGTGGTGTACCTGGCTGGAAAGGTTCCAGGCGGCATCAATGGAGATGTAGGGATCGTAGCCGTAGACCTCCATGCCCAGCTCAATGGCGCAGTTGGCCACCCGGGGAACCGATGGCACCCAGACCGATGACACCCAGCGTCTTGCCCTTGATCTCGTTGCCCACGAACTGCTTCTTGCCCTTTTCCACGGTCTTGGCCATGGCGGGGTCGCCGGTCAGGCCCTGGCACCACTGGGCGGCGGCGGCCACATTGCGGCTGCCTGCGATCAGCATCCCAATGACCAGCTCAGCCACGGCGTTGGCGTTGGCACCGGGGGTGTTGAACACCACGATGCCCTGCTCCGAGCAGCGATCCAGCGGGATGTTGTTCACACCGGCACCGGCACGGGCAATGGCCAGCAGGTTGTCGTTGAAGGTGGTGTTCAGCAGGTCGGCGCTGCGCACCAGAATGCCATCGGGGGCATCGGTGTCCACCGAAACATCAAACAGGTTCTTGTTCAGCTTTGCCAGGCCCACCGGCTGATGGCGTTCAGGGTCTTGATCGTAAACATACTTTCCTATCTCCTATACACAAATCAGGCATTTGCCTTGCGGAATTTCTCCATGAAGTCCACCAGCTTCTCTACGCCTTCGGTGGGCATTGCATTATAAATGGAAGCGCGCATACCGCCCACCAGACGGTGGCCCTTCAGGTTGACAAAACCGGCTTCGGCGGCCTCGGCGCAGAACTTCTTGTCCATGTCGGGGTCAGGGCTGGTAAAGGTGACGTTCATCGTGCTGCGGTAACGGTGCTCCACAGGGTTGTGGAAGAACTCCTGACCGTCCAGATAATCGTACAGGATCCTGGCCTTGGCTTCGTTGATCTTCTGCATGTTTTCCAGGCCGCCGATGTCGTTTTCCAGATACTTGAGCACCAGACCGGTCATATAGATGCACCAGCAGGGGGGCGTGTTGTACATGCTGTCCTTGGCCAGCAGGGTGGTGTAGTTCATCATGGTGGGCACGGTGTCGGCGGCGTGGCCCAGCAGGTCGTCCCGGACAATGGCAATGGCCATGCCGGCGGGGGCTACGTTCTTCTGCACACCAAAGTAGATGCAGCCGTACTTGTTCACGTCCACAGGTTTGGAGAGGATCATCGAGCTCATGTCTGCCACCAGCGGCACACCCTCCACCTGAGGTACCTCAACGTACTGGGTGCCGAAGATGGTGTTGTTCTGGCAGATGTGGATGTAGCTTGCATCCTTGTCGTAGTCGATGGCGTTGACATCGGGGATGTAGGTGAAATTCTTGTCCTTGCTGGAAGCAACGATCTTCACCTCGCCGAACTTGGCGGCCTCCTTGGCAGCCAGGTTCGAGAAATTGCCGGTGACCAGATAATCGGCCTTGCCTGTGGTCATAAAGTTCAGGGGCACCATGGCAAACTGCTGGGTGGCACCGCCCTGGAAGAAACCGACCTTGTAGTTGTCAGGGATGTTCATCACCCGGCGCAGGGTGGCTTCGGTTTCAGTGATGATGGCATCGAACCACTTGCTGCGATGGCTCATTTCCATCACGCTCTGGCCGGAATCGCCGTATTCCAGCAGCTCTGCCTGTGCCTGACGGAGCACCTTTTCCGGTAACATGCTGGGGCCTGCGCTGAAGTTGTATACTCGTGCCATATGGAACTCTCCCTTTCCTATCCATACCGCCGCTCTCATCTGCGGCAGGTGTATGCTTGATTTGTCCGTAGTATACCGGTTCCGGGGGTGCAAAAACAAGAGCATCTTTGCACAAAGATGGGCCTGTTCTGCCTACCCTGAACGCACAAAACACACAACTGTCCATGAAGGAAGAACACTTTTTAAGACAAGTGTAAAAATATGCTGGTTTTACCGCATGGCTCCTCACTTTTACTGCTTGCCTGTTTGTGCCGGGTGTGGTATAATCATGTTGAAATAAGACAAATGTAAAAGCAAAAAATCGGAGGTGAAACCGGTGTATGGACTTTCAGACAGACTGAAACCACTCTCTGCCGCCGAGGAGCAGGTGCTGCTGGCGCTCTGGGACTGCCCCGCCCCCGGCCACCCGGCGGGACATCAGCGAAAAGCTGACCGCCACCGGCTGGCTCCGGCCACGGTGCTCAACTTTTTGTACCGTCTGGAGGAAAAGGGCTGGGTCAAGGGCGGCAAGGCGGGGAGCCAGAACACCTATCTGCCCACGGTCACCCGCCGGGCCTACTGCGTTGCGGCCATGCGCCAGCGGATGGACACCCTGTTCGGCGGCAGCTTGCCCGAAGCGGTCCGCGCCCTTGCCAGCGAGAGCGGCGCTTCCCAGAGCCAGCTGGAACAGGCCATCCGGGTGCTGGAGGAGCAGCATCAGGAGGCAGAAGAATATGACCTGTACGATCCCTATGGGTGACGGAAAACGAAAAAGCTCCCATTACGGGAGCTTTTTCGTTGCATTCGGTCGAAAGATGTGTTAAAATCAAATGCGAAAAGGTACTGCACATAACGGCAGGCGGGGAGCCCACACTTCCGGAAGGAGGTGAGAGCAATGCCGATTACTTTGACGTTCCATATTTTTGGACTGGTATTTACCATCAAGGTGAAAAGCGAAAACCGCCACCCTGGCCGGTGACGGTTTTCTATGCAAATAGATAGCTAAAACCCTTCAGGGCTAACCGCTTGTCGCAGTGCCTTTTCTATTTGTAGTATAGTGATTTTTTTTGTTTTGTCAAGTGGCGGAAGGATATACGATGGAGTGCAGATTGAAAGCAAAAAATGCGGCGGCTGTCCGATGCTGGGGCTGGATTATGCCGAGCAGCTGAAACAAAAAGAGGCCGCTGTCCGTAAGCTGGTGGGAAAATACGGCCCGGTGGCTCCCATCCGGGGCGCGGAAAACCCCTGCCATTACCGCAATAAGGTGATCTCTACCTTTGCAGCGGGCCCCGGCGGGAAACTGGTGTCCGGCATCTATGCGGCAGGCACGCATAAAGTGCTGCCTGTGGAAAGCTGCCTGCTGCAGGACGAAGTGCTGGACACCGTGATGCAGGCGGTGCGGGCGGCGGTCAGCGCCTGCCGCTACCAGCCTTACAATGAGGACAAGGGCACCGGCCTGCTCCGCCACTGCCTGCTGCGGCGCGGTGTGGTGTCCGGGCAGGTGATGGTGGTATTGGTGACCGCCCAGCCGGTTCTGCCCGGGGCAAAAAACTTTGTCCGCGCCCTGCTGGCCGAAGCCGAAAAGCGCCATGTCCCCGTGACCACCGTGGTGCAGAACTACAACCCCCGCCGCACCAGCGTTGTGCTGGGCGAAGAGGAAAAGGTGCTCTACGGCAAGGGCTTCATTCTGGATACCCTCTGCGGCAAGACTATGCCCTGAGCCCCGGAGCTTCTACCAGATCAACCATGACCAGACCGAGGTGCTGTATGGTCTGGCTGTGGAAGCCGCCCGCCTGACCGGCAAAGAGGTGGTGCTGGATGCCTACTGCGGCATTGGCACCATCGGTCTGACCGCCAGCGGCAGGGCAAAGCAGGTGGTGGGCGTGGAGCTGAACCGGGACGCTGTCCGGGATGCCATCGGCAACGCAAAACACAACAACGTGAAAAACGCCCGCTTCTTTGCCGCCGATGCCACCCAGTGGATCACAGAAGCAGCGGCCGCCGGGCAGAGAGCAGATGTCATTTTCATGGACCCGCCCCGCGAAGGCTCCACCCCCCAGTTCATCGAGAGTGTGGCCCGCATGGCCCCCAAACGGGTGGTCTATGTCAGCTGCAACCCCGAGACCATGGCCCGCGATCTTGCCCTCCTGACCGCCAAAGGTTACCGCGCCGAGGGCTTTACCCCTGTTGATCTCTTCCCCCAGACCGCTCATTGTGAGGTGGTCGGCGCGCTGACCAGATCACAGAAGTCCAAAGGGTGAAACAAGCCACGATGAACGGATATTTTTATGTATTAACGGCCATTGACCTTTTTGTGCTGAGCTTCATGTGCATCCTCACAAAGCTCAGCGAATCTCTGAACAAAAAGCAGAAGCAGGGATTTTTCCTTGCTTTTGCGCTGATCGCGGCGATCTCGGTGCTGGAGGTGGTGACACTGGCGGTGGATGGCACCCCGGCGGGCTACCGCTGGCTGAACATCCTGTCCAACTATCTGGGGTTCGGCCTGTCCCCGGGAGTGTGTCTCTGCCTTGTGTATGTCATGGACCGGAAAAAGAGGATGAACCGCTGGTTCAGGGCGGCGGTGTGCTGCGAGGCGTGCTACCTGCTGTTCCTTGCTCTGTCCATCCCCGCCGGGCTGGTGTTCTCCGTCAGCGCCGACAACGTTTATTCCCGCGGGCAATACTTCTATATTTATATCATCCTGTATTTTGCGGCCATCGTGTATCTCTCGGTGTCCACCATTGTCACGGCGCGGGAATTTCAGAATCGCAGCCGGGCGCTGATCTACCCCCTGATGATCTTTCTGCTCATTGAGACCATCATTCAGGTGACACTGCCGGACCTCCACGTTACATGGCTGTGCGTTACGCTGTTGTCGGTGCTGTACTTTATCTACTGCAGCGAGATGTGGAACCAATTGGATGCCCTTACCGGGCTGTTGAATCAGAACAGCTATCTGAACCGCACTGCTGAGATGCGCCGCCACGGCGGGGTGCTGGTGGTGTTCGATGTGGACGATTTCAAGCAGATCAACGACCGCTACGGCCACCTGCAGGGAGATCTCTGTCTGGCCGAGATCGGCCGCTGCATCAAAAAAGCCTATGCCCGCAGCGGCTACTGCTACCGCACCGGCGGTGACGAGTTCTGTGTGCTGATGGAAAACGCAGACCGGGAGGCCCAGTGCGCACAGGAGTTTGTGCGCCAGCTGGAACAGCGGCGAAAAGCCGTGGACTTTCTGCCCATGGTGTCCTTTGGTTCAGCTCCCTTTTTGGGGGAGGATGTGCTGGCTGTGAAGAACCGGGCCGACCGGGAGATGTACCGCTACAAAAAGGCCCGGAAGCCCGATGCCGCTCATTGTTCTCCGAATCATACCCTCCTATGAAAAGGGACTGCTGCACTGGGGTCTCCCCCTGTGCGGCAGTCCCTTTCCTTGTTCTGGCAGGGCACGATGCGGAATGGCGTGATTTGAACTGGCTTTTTTGCATTTCCTGTACTATAATAAAGAACTGTGAAGTTTACACCCGCTATCACTGGGAAAGGAGAATCACCCCTTGAATAAAATGCTTACCCACCTGAACGGCTACAAGCGCGAGGCTGTGCTTGCACCGCTGTTCAAGATGCTGGAAGCCACGTTCGACCTGTTTGTGCCGCTGGTCATGGCAGACATCGTCAACGTGGGCATTGCAGCACATGATTTCCACTATATCCTTGTGCGGTGCGGCATCCTGCTGCTGCTGGCCGTTGTGGGCCTTGCCTGCAGCCTGACGGCCCAGTATTTCTCGGCCAAGGCGGCGGTGGGCTATTCCACCTCTCTGCGCCATGCCCTGTTTGAGCACATCCAGAGGCTTGGCTTTACCGAGATGGATACCATGGGCACCAGCACCCTCATCACCCGCATGACAAGTGACATCAATCAGGTGCAGAGCGGCCTGAACCTTTTCCTGCGCCTGTTCCTGCGCAGCCCGTTCGTGGTGATTGGTGCCATGATCATGGCGTTCACCGTGAATGTGCGGGCCGCCTGGATCTTTGTGGTCGCCATCCCGCTGCTGAGCGTGGTGGTGTTCGGGGTCATGGTCATCACCAACCCGCTGTACAAAACGGCCCAGGCCCGGCTGGACCGTGTGCTGGGCCTGACCCGCGAGAACCTGACCGGTGTGCGCGTGGTCCGCGCCTTTGATAAGGAGCAGAGCGAGATCGACCGCTTTGAGTCGGCCAACGACCTGCTGACCCGGATGCAGCTCCATGTGGGCCACATCTCCTCCCTGATGAGCCCGCTGACCTACGTCATCATCAATCTGGCCATCGTGCTCTGCTCTATGTGGGCAGCATCGAGATCAATGTGGGCGGCATGGCCTCCGGCGATGTGATCGCGCTGGTGAACTACATGAACCAGATCCTGGTGGAGCTGGTCAAACTGGCAAACCTCATCGTGCAGGTGAGCAAGGCGCTGGCCTGTGCCGGCCGTGTGCAGGCTGTGCTGGACACCGAGCCCGGCATGGAGTTCCCCGCGGCCCTTAAGGGCAAGGCACCTGCGGATAAGGCCGGGGATGCTGTGCGGTTCGACCATGTCAGCCTGACCTACGCCGGTGCCGGTGCCTCCAGCCTGACCGATATCAGTTTTACCGCAAAGCGCGGCCAGACCATTGGTGTCATCGGCGGTACCGGCAGCGGCAAATCCAGCCTTGTCAACCTGATCCCCCGCTTCTATGATGCCACGGAGGGCACCGTGGAGATCCTGGGCCGTCCGGCGCAGGAGTACCCCCCGCGCGGCTCTGCGCGGCAGTGTGGCGGTCGTGATGCAGAAAGCCCAGCTGTTTGGCGGCACCATCCGCTCCAACCTGCTGTGGGCAACAAAAACGCGGCGGACGCTGACCTGTGGGCCGCACTGGAGACTGCGCAGGCTGCGGATTTTGTCAGGGCAAAGCCCCTTGGGCTGGACGAGCCTGTGGAGCAGGGCGCCGGAACCTGTCCGGCGGCCAGAAGCAGCGCCTGACCATTGCCCGTGCGCTGGTGGGCAAGCCGGAGATCCTGATCCTGGACGACAGCGCCAGCGCGCTGGATTACGCCACCGATGCGGCCCTGCGCAAGGCGCTGGCCGCTCTGCCCGGTGACCTGACCGTGTTCATCGTGAGCCAGCGTGCCGCCAGTCTGCAGCACGCCGACCAGATCATCGTGCTGGATGATGGCAGGATGGTGGGTCTGGGCAGGCACGCCGACCTGCTGAAGACCTGCCCCGTTTACGAGGAGATCTACGCCAGCCAGTTCAAGAAAGGGGAGGCGCAGAAATGAGTGCAAAAGCAAAGAGTAAGCTGACCCCGGAACAGCGCAACGCAACGCTTCAGCGGGTGCTGGAAAAGATCCGCCCTTACGGCTTTTTTGTGGTGTGCAGCCTGATCGTGGCCGCTGTGAGCGTGGCTGCCCAGCTGTATATCCCCATCCTCTGCGGCAGCGCCATTGATATGATGCTGGGCAAGGGGAATGTGGACTTCAACGGTGTTCTGCGCATCGTGGTGGAGATCGTGATCGTGGCCGTGGTGGCTGCATTTGCCCAGTGGCTGCTGAGTGTCTGCAACAACCGCATCACCTTCTCGGTCAGCCGGGACCTGCGCAACGCCGCGCTCCGTAAGATCCAGACCCTGCCGCTCTCTTATCTGGACAGCCACCCCTCCGGCGATATCGTCAGCCGCATGGTCGCCGATGTGGACACCTTTGCGGACGGCCTGCTCATGGGCTTTACCCAGCTGTTCAGCGGTGTGCTGACCATCCTTGGCACCCTGCTGTTCATGCTCAGTGAGAATGTGCCCATCACGCTGGTGGTGGTGTGCATCACCCCGCTGAGCCTGGTGGTGGCAAGCTTCCTTGCCAAGCGCAGCTACAAGTATTTCCAGGGCCAGAGCACCGTGCGCGGTGAGCAGACTGCCCTGGTCAACGAGATGATCGAGGGCCAGAAGGTCGTGCAGGCCTTTGGCCATGAGGTCGAGAGCCTTGCCGCCTTTGACGAGGTGAATGGCCGCCTGCAGAGCGTGAGCCTGAAGGCTATCTTCTTCTCCAGCATGACCAACCCCGCCACCCGCTTTGTGAACAACATCGTTTATGCAGGTGTCGGTCTGGTGGGTGCCGTTTACGCTGTGGCGGGCGGCATCACCATCGGCCAGCTGAGCATCTTCCTGAACTATGCCAACCAGTACACCAAGCCCTTCAACGAGATCTCCGGCGTGGTCACCGAGCTGCAGAACGCACTGGCCTGTGCGGCCCGTGTGTTCGAGCTGCTGGATGCCGAGGATCAGGTGCCTGAGGCGGAGAACGCCAAGGTGCTGGGAGACCGACGGCCATGTGGAGCTGAGGACGTTTCCTTCCGCTACCTGCCGGACCGCCCCCTCATCGAGGGCCTGGATCTGGATGTGAAGCCCGGCCAGCGCATCGCCATCGTCGGCCCCACCGGCTGCGGCAAGACCACCCTCATCAACCTGCTCATGCGGTTCTACGATGTCAACAGCGGCTCCATTGAGGTGGCCGGAAACGATATCCGCAGCCTGACCCGCGCCTCCCTGCGCGGAAGCTACGGCATGGTGCTGCAGGAGACCTGGCTGCGTGCCGGTACTGTGCGGGAGAACATTGCCTACGGCAAGCCCGATGCCACGGAGGAGGAGATCGTTGCCGCCGCCAAAGCGGCCCACGCCGACAGCTTCATCCGCCGCCTGCCCAAGGGTTACGATACCGTCATTGCTGAGGACGGCGGCAACATCAGTCAGGGCCAGAAGCAGCTGCTCTGCATCGCCCGCGTGATGCTCTGCCTGCCCCCCATGCTGATCCTGGACGAGGCGACCTCCTCCATCGACACCCGCACCGAGGTGCGCATCCAGGCTGCCTTTGCCCGGATGATGCAGGGCCGCACCAGCTTTATCGTGGCCCACCGCCTGTCCACCATCCGTGAGGCCGATGTCATCCTTGTGATGAAGGATGGCCACATCGTGGAGCAGGGCGACCACGACACCCTGCTGGCGCAGGCGGCTTCTATGCCAAGCTCTATAACAGCCAGTTCGAGGGCGTGGAGACCTGAAAAAACCAAAATGGGAGATGCCAACAGCGGCATCTCCCATTTTTTATGCGATGGTTTCCAGCACCGGTTCCTCCGGCGGGGGAAGCAGGGTGGAGTGGGCTTCCACGAACTCTGCCGCCCGCTGGCTGGCGATGCCCTGCCGCACCTTGCGGAAATCGTTGGCAGGGAAGGTGCGCTCACCCTTCCAGTGCGCCAGTGCGGCCTCCACCTCGGCATCGGTGGGCCAGAGGTGTTCCAGCTCGGCCACCATCAGAAGGCCCAGATTGCCCCGCAGCTTCTGCTCTGCCTGTGCGTGAAGCTCAGTGCGGAACTGCTCCACGGTCTGGCCCCGCACCTTGAGGTACTGGTCAAAGTTGACGTTGTTGGCCTGCAGCCGCAGGTTGAAGTTCCGCTGCTCGGCAAAATAGTTGCCGGAGACCAGGTCCTTGGGCAGGGTGCCCTTGACACAGCCGCCCAGCTGGAAGATAAGCTCCCGGCGGGCCAGTGCCTTGGCCTGCGCACAGCGCTGGGCATAGAGCTCCCGTGCCACCTGCTGGCGCAGGGCGGCTTTGCCTGCGGCATCGGCGGCGCGGTCTTCATCGCCGTGCCGGGTGTTCACTTCCAACTCAATGCTCACCTGCCGGATGGGCCGGGGCTGGATGGGCTGGGTGAAGCCGGTGTAGCGCTCCAGCTCCAGCGGCGGCAGGAAGTAGAACTCTGCTCCCGCCCGGAAGCCTCGGCCCGGTTGACGGCCAGCAGCTCAAAATCTGGATCGGTCACGGGAACCAGATGCTCTTTTTCCACAAGCTCTTGATATAAAGTGGAAAAACCGGTCAGGATGGCCCGGTTCACGGCGGCGGTCAGCAGGTCCTCTTCCGTCTGCGGCGGGTTCTCTGCGGCCTGCTCGGCCTGAATGGCCGCTTCCAGCTCCTCGGCGCTGGCGGAGAATACCCAGCCCGGCACGTGCCCGGGCTGGGCATTCCTACATGTTCCAATACCATTGCGGTGACCTCCTCTCAGCGGATAAAGCTGACCATCAGTGCCAGCAGCACAACGGCCAGACAGAAATAGAGGATCTCGGCCCCCAGAACGGAGCGGTCGCCCTCCACATACATCTTTTCGGGATCTTCGGGGTCGTAGTACAGCGTGACCGTTTCCCCGCTGGCAAAGCCCTTGCTCTTGGCGGCTTTGGGGTAGTGCAGGCGGTGGCTGCCGCCCTCGGTCTCGAACTCAAGCAGATAAGCGTGCCGTCCCGGCTCTGAACGGTGCCGGCCACCCGGGCCTCCACACGCTGGCCCTTCTGCTGTAAGCGGCGGCGCTGCAG
>ENA-OQCJ01000097-OQCJ01000097.1-human-gut-metagenome-genome-assembly--contig:-NODE-97-length-11870-cov-0.919441_pt1 | contig 11870 bp, 7 predicted proteins | sample MGYA00242501_ERZ504584 | MGnify/ENA primary metagenome ERZ504584 (study PRJEB26092, sample SAMD00036341) | human gut metagenome | host: Homo sapiens | study: EMG produced TPA metagenomics assembly of the...
AGCGGATTTCCTCTTTGGTAAGGAACTGCGTGTCGTTCCTCCTTCTTGATTTCATACTCGCGGAACGGGTCGCGCGTCAGCCACTCGTTGTTGATGGCGATGAATACCATCGTCCGTAGCGGGCAGACGTACAACCAGACGGTATTGGTGCAACAGTGCTTGTCCGTGCGCAGGAACATCTCGAAGTCGGAGATGAAAGCCGGGGTAAGCTCTTTCAGGGCGATGTCCTTCACATGGTAGCGGATGTCGAGGAACTCTTGCAGGTGCTTGTAAACGATACGGTACTTTTCCAGTGTGCCTTTGGCTTTCATGCCTGCCTCCACCTGTTTCTCATAGTCCTCGTTGTGCTGGCGGAACACCTGCATCAGCGTGTGATAGCGGTGTTCCAGTCCGAGAAAGGCGTTTTTCACCTTTTCCGCCGTGACGAAGTTGTCACGCTCCATGATTTCCTGATAGTGTCTGTTGATGCGTACCCGCATTTTGTCAAGCATACGGTTCGCTTCGAGTGCCGCCGTGCTTCTGCCCGTGACACGTCCCCCTTTGGTGTCCCACAGTTTCGGATCGACAGTCAGCTTGCAGCTGAACTGCGTCTGGCTGCCGTCCACCGTGATGCGTCCCATGACGGGAACTGTCCCGTCTTTTTTCACTACCTGACGCTTGAGATAGTAGATTACTGAAAATGTACTCTTCATCGTCCTTAATTTTTTTGGTTTCAAAAATTAGTTGGTGAAGAGTCCGGTGTCGGTACGCAAAACGGGGAGGAACGGCGCAATCTTTTTCCGTAAGCAAATTTTTCGCGTGAGTTGTCGGTAACTCACTATTCCTTAGCGTCTTGTTTCGTCATCCGTACCCGTTTGTCGCATTTTCGGGCATGGTTACGAACAAGTAACGTTGCGGCGTCAGGATTTGGCTTTGGCAGGGATTGTAATGGCTTCACGAATTTTCGCCACTTCAACTAAAAACCCTTGTAACTCAATTCTATCACTATATCTTTCCGCATTTCACTTTTTTTGTAGTAACTTTGTACAGAGAAAAAGAATACTGATGTTTCACGTGAACCTTAAATGACATACTACTTGTATGAAAAAACTCAAACTGCAATGGAAAGGTATTTATGCCTTATTACTGATGTTGTGGTCTGTACCCCTGCCAGCCCAGTTTCCGCTGGTAGAACAGATATCAAGTAACTTCATTACTTCGTTTGCCGAAGATCCCAAAGGCTACATCTGGATAGGGACCAATCACGGGTTGAACCGTTTCAGCGGTTCGAATTATACTGTATATTATGCGCAAGAAGAGTCCACAGCGCTCAATAGCGACTATGTGGATAATTTAATGTTTGATGCCAATAACCGTTTGTGGATGTCAAATGAATGCGGATTGTGCGTGTGGGAGGATGGTATATTCAGACATCCGCAACAGGTAGGCTTCAATCCCATAGGGCGTGTGCTGGATCTGGATAACGAGTGGCTCATTATTACTGATCGTAAGGGGGTGGCCAAGGGTGAACAAGCAGACGCTGAAAGAGGAAAAATATTATCTACAACCAGGCATGAGCATAGTCGGTGCTATTACCATTTCCAGTCAAAAGCAAGTGTGGACGGCCAACGCTAGGCACCATGCCACAGATATTTATATATTGGACAGAGACTTGAACTTGTTGCGGACGCTGAATGGCTCTAAGGATACCTATATAGAAAGTATTGTGGAAGACGCCAGCCACCACATGTGGGTGACTACAAGTAAAGGATTATTGTGTTATGACGCAAAGACGTGGGAAGAACTGCTTTTACCTACTGACTTTATGGAGGCTACACAGAACAAAAAAATACACTTCGTGCTTCCTTATTGGCAAAACTTCCTGCTGATAGGTATTTCGGGTGAGGGAATGTACCGTTACGATGTGGCTCGACGGGTGTTGACACGTATCCATGTGCAGCAACAGTTGAAAGGGGGATAGATATGTCTGTTTCATCGATACAAACAACGGAATATGGCTGTCTGATCAAGAGAACGACTTTCACTATTATCCCGAAAAGGCAGCCTTTAACAATTTGTCGTCCATCTTCGAACGCTTGGAAGACCCCTTCGTGAAAAATCTTTTGTTCGACTATGAGGGCTATTTGTGGATGCGCTCCTCGCACGATATTGCCAGTTATGATATAGGTGGTGATAAGATAGCTTTCCACTTGGCAGATGGTGGCCTTTACGGGCATATTTTTATTGACTCGAAGAATAGGTTGTGGGTCATCCGGAACCGTTCGGAGGTGCGGCAGTATGCTATCCGGGAGGGGAAAATCGTACGGGAAGAGAACCATTATACCTTCCCGGCCAATGTGTTTTCCATCAGTGAAGACAAGGAAGGACGTATTTGGGTTACGCTGGCTGATAGATTTGCCACGCTGGCGGCCGACGGGAAGTTCACTTACCGGTATGCACCGGGCAGCATTTCGTTTTCGCAGTTGCAGACATTGCGCCCATCGGGTACAATGATTCTCTATACGGTGGCCAACGGTATCTATAAATTTGGTGAAGACCAACAGTTCATCCCGTTGGATTCTCTTTATTTGCCCAACCCGAATTCACTTATTATCGATAGGAACAATACGTACTGGATAGGGACTTACAATACCGGGCTGGTGCATTACGACCCACGCACACAATGGCTGGAGCGGTTTGATTTATCGTCGGGACTGATAGACAACAGCTTGAAGGCAGTAATCGAAGACAAGGAAGGGAACATCTGGTTTAGTTCGTCTACGCATATAGGAAAGTATGATGTGCAGGAAAAAACATTTTCTTATTTATATGATAACTACTTCTGCAAGGGGAAGCTGTATGCGCTGAATTGTGCGGCAGTGGCACCAGACGGTACCTTGTTTTTCGGAGGCTCGGGTGGCATTACAGTCATTTATCCGGATGTACCCATCGAGAAAGAACCAGATATCCCGCTGAATCTGGACATGATATTGGTGAACGGGGGAATACATAATAAGAGCGAGGAAAAACTATCGTTGTCTTATCGGGAGAATACAGTTACGTTCTACTATTCGGCATTAAAGTTAGAGGCGGGTTCTCTGCTGAACTATGCCTATATGCTAGAGGGCTTCGACAAGAACTGGATTGACGCTGGTTCCAACAAGCGGGTGGCCTATTCCAACCTGCCTACCGGAAAATATACGTTCAAGGTGAAAGCTCGCATACTGAGCGGAGAGTGGTGCAAGAACGAACTGACCAAGGAGGTGGTTGTTCACCCTGCACCATGGGCTACGCCCTTGGTTATTGTGTTATACTGGCTGGTCGGTATCGGGCTGGTGCTACTGGTCATCCGGCTAATTATACGTTGGCGGACACAAGAGGAGAGACTGGCATTGGTCAAGTACCAAAGGGAGATAAATCAGGCACACATAGACTTTGTGACCAACATTTCGCACGAAGTACGTACACCGCTAGCCATGGTATATGCCCCGTTGAAAGAACTGGCGAAAGAAAACAATCTGAATGAACATGAGCGTGGCTTGGTGGATATCATGTTGCGCAATGCCGACCGCTTGTTGCGGCTTGTGAAGCAGTTGCTTGACCCCAAGGAAGGTGAGAAGGACGAGAAGCAACTCCGGGTTGCCGTGGTAGACCCGGTAGCTTTCGTTCAGGCACAGATAGCGAACTTCCGGTTTATTGCCCACGAAAAAGGGCTGACGATAAACATGCACGCTGAACAGAAGCAGGATACGGTGGCTTGTTTTGATACGGAGAAGGTGGAAAAGATATTTTATAACTTGCTCAGTAACGCCATTAAGTACACACCTGAAGGGGGGAGTATCGACATTACTGTGGAAAGCGACGGGAAAAACGTACAAATATGCGTGGCCGATACGGGACAAGGTATTTTGCCCGAAAAACAGAAACAACTGTTTGATCGCTTTGAACGGTTGGGAGCTGATAAGAAATACCCCAATGTGAATGGTAAGGGCATCGGTCTGAATTATGCGCAATATTTGGCACACCTGCATAAGGGAAACATAGACTACACTTCCAAGCACCCTCAGGGGGCTTGCTTCACTCTTAGTATCCCACAATCGCTGACAGCATATAGTCCCGAGGAACGGGCACAAGACAATGAGTACAAGATACCCATACCGGCAGTCGAGACGAATGCCGTAGAAAAAAGTAGTCTCTAAGGAGAACACGCTGTTCATTGTAGAAGACGATCAGGAGGTGCGCGAATACCTGCGAGTGCTGTTGTCGCCAGATTACAATATCGTTGTCGTGGAAAATGGAGAGGAAGCCATAGACAGATTAGAGATGGAGTTGCCTGAACTGATTGTGAGTGATGTGGTCATGCCTCGGAAAGACGGCTACGAGTTGTGCAAGACTATCAAGACAAGTGCCGATTGGGGGCGTATTCCCGTTATTCTGCTAACGGCAAAGAACGATATGGACAGCAGTATCAAAGGACTGGATTGTGGTGCTGATGCCTACGTGGGCAAGCCCTTCGACCCCTTCTATCTGAAAGCCGTCATAAACAATCTGTTGGAAAACCGTAAACGGATGCAATGGATTGTGCAAAACCTCACCTCGGAAAGCCTACCGAGGGGAGAGGCGCGAGAAGCGATACTTAATGAACAAGACCGTCAGTTTTTGGAGAATTTGCACACGTTGCTGGACAAGCACTTGGATGACGAGGCATTCGGCATTACCTCGCTGGCAAAGGAAATGCTGATGAGCTACAGCAGCTTGTATGCCCGAGTCAAGTCGTTGACGGGACAAACACCGCAGAACTTTCTTATCACTTATCGCATGAACACGGCTATGCAACTGCTGCAGACGGGCAAATACACTGTGAGCGAAGTGTGTTACAAGGTGGGAGCTTCTTCGCTGGCCAACTTCTCGCGCAGCTTCAAGCGGCAGTTTGGTGTTCCGCCCAGTGAAGTATAATTTGTGTCATCAATCTCCCGTTGCTGAGGCTGCCGTACTGATGGGCACAGCGAAGAAGCGAGGATTATCGAAAGCCCGAATAAGGCGATGGGATAATGCATTGCCACTGCAAAGCAAGTGCATGCTTTTTGCAGTGCTACTGCATTCAGCTTTGCAGTGGCGCTGCAACACATATGCAGTGTCACTGCAGCATATATGCAGTAGCGCTGCAACACGTTTGCAGTCACACTGCAGCAGATGTGCAGCGACGCTGACCCGGTAGGTGTGTACGGGATTGTATCATGTTTCGTTAAGAAGATATTATAAAGTATCCTTTGAATGTCGTATTTTTGTCTATCCGTAATTTAGAGTAGTCAAAGAAAGCTATGAAACACACTCGTATGAAACTAAAAAACAGTGGTAAAGAACTCATGAAGGCTGGAAATTCCGGCAGGCGAGACTGACCAATTGGTATCCGGCTACAGTTCCGGGAGTAGTCCACACGGACTTACTGCAGAACAAGATTATTGAAGACCCGTTTTTCCGGTTGAACGAACGGGGATTACAATGGATTGACAAGGAAGACTGGGTTTATGAAACTTGCTTTACTCTTGCTGCCGACATGATGCGGAAAGAGAATATGGAGCTTGTGTTCGAGGGGCTGGATACTTACGCTGACGTTTATTTGAATGATGAATGTATACTGAAAGCGGACAATATGTTTCGCTGCTGGTCTATCCCCGTTAGGCAGTACATCAGGGAGGAGAATAATATACTGAAGGTGTACTTCCATTCGCCGGTAAAGATAGACGTCCCCAAATGGGATGCACTTCCCTACCAGTATCCGGCATCCAATGACCAGTCTGAAAACGGGGGCTTGTTCAACAAGAAGATAAGCATTTTTGCCCGTAAGGCGGGTTATCATTATGGCTGGGATTGGGGCCCACGTCTGGTTACCTCCGGCATCTGGCGTCCGGTGTATATCAGGGCTTGGAGCGATTTGAGAATCAACGATGTGTTTATCGAGCAGAAGGAAGTCGGTGCAGGCAGGGCCGTGATTGCCGGACATGTGGAGCTGGATGCCGATAAGGATATGAATGGAGTGTTGGTCACGATAACGGATGAGGTTACTGGAAGAGTGCTTGGCGAGTGGCAAGCGGATTTGAAGCGAGGCACCAATCGGGTGACCGTTGATTTTGTCCTTCACAAGCCGAAGCTGTGGTGGAGTAATGGACTGGGGGAGCCTTTTCTTTATCGTTTCCGTACGGATATCATTGCAGGTGGGGGAATTGTTGGACTCTAAAACCGAAAGGGTGGGCATACGCTCTTTGAAGGTGGTGCATCAGCCGGATAAGGACGGGCATACTTTCTATATAGAGCTGAACGGCATCCGGTTTTTGCCAAAGGAGCCAATTACATCCCTTCGGATAACTTCCTGCCGCGCGTCACTCCCGAGAATTATAAAAGGACGATTCTCGATGCCGCCGGTGTAAACATGAATATGTTGCGCGTCTGGGGTGGAGGTATCTATGAGAACGATGTCTTCTATGATTTGTGTGATGAGCATGGAATTATGATTTGGCAGGACTTTATGTTTGCCTGCAGCATGTATCCAGCAGAAGGCGCCCTGCTCGATAATATCCATCAGGAGGCGGTGGACAATGTGAAACGTTTGCGCAATCATGCTTGCATTGCTTTGTGGTGTGGAAATAATGAATGCCAGGATGCCTGGCTGGGCTGGGGCTGGAAGCGTGAGATAGAACGGCAGAACAAGGAATATGCCGACAAGATTTGGGCACAGTACCGGCAGCAGTATCATGTCACCTTACCCGGGGTGGTCAGGGAGTATGCACCCGGAACCTTCTATTGGCCTTCTTCTCCGTTCGCATTCGAGGGAGAGATGTCCGGTACTACTGACGGGGACCGTCACTATTGGAGTGTCTGGCATGGTAAAGCACCCATTTCTGATTATGACAGCGAGAAATCCCGCTTTTTCAGCGAGTACGGCTTTCAGTCTTTTCCAGAGTTCGACTCCGTCAAGCGCTATGCTCCTTACCCCGAAGACTGGGATATACGTTCCGAGGTGATGATGTCCCATCAGCGTGGTGGCGACCATGCCAACGGGCTGATTGAGACTTACCTGTTGAATGAATATAAAAAAACCGCGTGATTTCCGGGCATTCCTTTATATAAACCATGTGCTGCAGGGAGATGCCATCAAGACGGCCATCGAGTCGCACCGCCGCCAGATGCCGTATAATATGGGGACGCTTTTCTGGCAGCACAACGACTGTTGGCCCGTAGCTTCCTGGGCGAGCCGTGACTATTACGGACGCTGGAAGGCGCAGCACTATTATACTCGCAAGGCCTATGATGACATCCTGATTTCTCCGGTAGTGGAGGGGGGTGATTTGAAAGTATATGCAGTGTCCGACCGCTTGGAGAATACTTCCGGCCGGCTGCAGCTCCAGGTCTGCCGGTTCGACGGAACCGTGGTTTATCACTGGGACAAGTCTGTCGGCATTTCCGGTAATGACAGCCGTGTCTGTTTTTCCGCACCGTTTGCCAAGCTGCTGGAGGGGGCAGATAGAGGAACGGTATATGTCCGCGTAGACTATACGGACAAATCGGGCAGGGTGTACCATAACAACTACTGTCTGGGCAAGCAGAAGGATATGGATTATCCGAAGGTGGATTTGCAGACTGAAGTCCATTCCATTGAAGGTGGATATGAAGTGATGGTTTCGTCAGACAAGTTTGCCCGTGCCGTATGCTTGTCCGTTGCCGACAATGAAAGTGTGTATAGCGACAATTATTTTGATGTCCAGCCGAAGAGCAGCGTGCAGGTGCAGGTCAGGACGCGATTGTCTGCCGAAGCGTTCAACGGTTCGTTGAGGCTGACTTGCCTGAACAATGAATTCTGATACTCGCCATCTGGACGTTGGCATGCTTCTTCCGTCCGGATGTTTTTTACATAAAGATAATATGCTGCTTCAGTATAGCTGATATTTGTGTCCTCAGCTGATTGGCATTGATAGGTTTAGCCATATATGCGTCGAAGCCGTTTTCCATGACCTGCTGTTCATCAGAAGCATAGGCAAAGGCGGTGACGGCTATGATGGGGACTTGTGTAGAGTATTTGCGTATTTCCCTGGTCGCTTCGTAACCATTCATCACCGGCATGTTGATGTCCATCAAAATAAGCTGCGGGTCGTATTCCCTGAACATATTCACGGCTTCCTGACCATTCCACGCATGTATCAGATTGTAGTCTTTTCGTAGGATGGACTCAATCAACCGGAAGTTGCTGTCATGGTCTTCGGCAACCAAGACGGTGATTTTCTGCTTTTTTACTTTTATAGGTTCGGTCTTGCTTTCTGCCTGCCGGATGCGGCTTGCCGGCACATAGGGGAGGGTGAACCAGAAGGTAGAGCCTTCGCCGGGCTTGGAAGTCAGTCCGATATTGCCTCCCATGTGCTGTACCAACATCTGGCAGATGGATAATCCCAGTCCGGTGCCTTGGGCAAAATTGTTGAGCTTGACAAAGCGGCCGAATATGCTCTCTTGTTTGCCTTCGGGGATACCGCATCCCGTATCGGATACGTAGAATAAAGCATCTTGTCGTCTTGCAGCTTGTAGCCAAAACGGATACTGCCTTCTTGGGTAAACTTGATGGCATTGGTCACCAGATTGATGACGAGTTGAGACAAGCGGTTACGCTCGGAATGAATGTGGCATTCGGGCAGTCCGGGCTCAAAGGAGAGGGTGACATTCTTTTCGGGCGATAGCTTCAGGCAGAGCGAACTTTCCAGCTCTCTCATCACTTTGTTCAATTCAAAATCCGTATCAATGAATTCCATTGTGCCTGCTTCTATCTTTGACAAGTCCAGAATGTCACTGATGAGTTGCAGCAGCAAAGTATTGTTGTTCTCAATGATGCTGACGTATTCTTGTTTTTCTTCCTCCTCTTCGGTGGAAGCCAATATTCCGGAGAATCCCACAATGGCATTGAGCGGCGTACGGATTTCATGGCTCATGTTGGCGAGGAATGCGGATTTCAGTTTATTCGACTCTTCCGCACGGTTCTTGGCGGAAACCAGTTCCGTCTCCATCTTTTTCCGTTCGGTGATAACCAGCGAAGAGCCCACCAGGGTCAGCGGCTTATTGTTCTCGTCGTAGGTTTCTACGGCGGCCTGGGCCTCCACCCAGTCGAAGTGTTTGTGTCCGTCGGCATGATTGATGACGCGGTATTCCTCCTTGACTTTCTGGATACGTCCCTCAATCAGGTCTGTATAGGCTTGTTTCACTTTTTCCAGGTCTTCCTTGTGTATTTTGGAGAAATACTGGCTGTCGGGTACGGACAGCTGTTCATCGTCCATGATACCGGCATTATTGCTGAGCTCTATCGGCTTGTTGACATCGCAGAGTATGGTGTGTGTCCGGAGGTCCATTTCCATGGTACGATGTTGGCAACGTCGAGTGCCATGGAAAGTTTCCGGTTTGTCGACCTCAACTGTATTTGGGTGTGGTGCAACTCGGTGCTGTCAACGCAGAAGACGTGCATGTATTCGCCATTGTCGCTTGCCTTGACTACAATGTCGTAGAAAGTGTCTATCTTCTTGTAATAATAGGGGAAAGTTACGGAACGTTTCTCCTTCAATGCAATATTCATGAAATGGAGGAACTCGTTCATGGATTCGGGAAATAATTCGCTTCCCCGCTTGCCGACAGCCTCTTTGCGCATGATAAATCTGTCTTCGAAGAAATTGTTGACATCTATATATAAGGTGTCAGTAATGCGCCCTTTTTCATCTTTTTATAAGTTTCTCATACATGTATAGGATGGGCATGTTGTTTATCAGATTTCGGTATTTGAGATTGCTGTCCAGTTGTTGCTGTTGTAATCTTTTTGATTCTATCAGTGACTGTAGGCGGAGATATTGGAAAAAGAACAGCAGAGTTATGATTGCGGCAGTGATACTGATAATGACATATTCGTACTTCTCCCAGAAGGTGGGAGGCATGTTGTAGAATATGGTACCCTTGGGGCATAGCTTCGGATTCAGGTCACGCTGCAGAAGGGATTTATAGTTGAATACGGGGGCTCCGTCGTCGGGATAGTATAACGGGATGTTGCGTGCCGGGGTACCGTTCAATATCTTGTGGATGGTTTCCAGTAGCCGGGCATTATAATTCTCTTTGTTGTAAATGTATCCGCCTACAATCCCCCCTTCTTCTTCAATACCGATGGCCCTTAGCGAAAACAAAGGGATGGGGGCGGTAGAGATGACCCGGTGGGAGTTACTCCTCATGATATTGTCATGGGGAGAGCTCTTGTACAGCCAGGATGAAAAGATGACTCCGGTAGTATGGGGACTCACGTGGTTCAGTATATTGAAAAGGCTGTCCGTCCGGATGTCCTTCGCACTCAAGACTGGTAATCCAACTCCGGGTACTTTTCACGGATAATCTCGGACAAGTCATAGTCGTTCTGCTGGCAGATGTATGTTTCATCCCCTATATACATGACCTTATCCATTTTGGGGATGAGTTGCTTCATGAGTTGCAGGTTCTCGTTCAGGTATACACTGGATTGCATTAAGGTCAGATTGTACTTCTTCTGTAGGTCACTGATGGGAATACGCTCTGTGCGGGGCAGGGCGTGCTCGCGTATCATTGTTTCCTTAGGACCGGTATAATCCCTCTCACCACATAATATCATGGGGATATCGGGCCACTGCCGGTTCAGTTCATCGCACATGATGAAACTTCCGCATCCGATAAGCACGATAAGTTTAGGGTTCTTGTAACTCTTGAACAAGCTCTCTTTGAATGTCTCCAGTTTATTTTCCTCGTCAAGTGTCAGCATTTTCATGTGTGCGGTGTATACTCCGATGTGGCTGTTCTGTGATGCCATGTTCACAATGGAGGTGATGAAATCATTACTCCAGGGATTGGCTTCTGTATAAGTGTTGATTATCAGAATATCGTCGACGTCTGTTGCGAGAGATTTTCCATATAGGGTGTCTGTGCAGGTGAACGAGCAGAGTATTGCAATTACTGCTCCCAGTATTGTATTTCATATCCTTTGGACCGTTTTTTAATGTTTGCTATTGTGAAAATTCTTACAAATGTAGGGGTTTCCCGGTTGGATAGACAAAGAAAAAGATGAATTTAAGCGGGATATGGAAAAATAAAGCGGAGCAACATATTGCAATGTCACTCCGCTTCTCATTGAGATGTTGAAAGATGTGTTTTCAGGAGATTTAGTTGTTTTCTTTTTTTAATGTCTATGGTCATGAACCGTTCACCGTCATATAGACTTTTGACACGGATGTTCAGTCCTTTTTTCTCTTTCAGCTGTTCCGCTATATTGTCCAGCTTGAAGGAGGCCAGTCCGGTGCCCAGCGTGAGCTGGCTGTCATTGTAGGCATTGTGGCGGAATTCGAGATTGACGTAATCCGGTTTGTCGTTTTCGCCGGTGGATGCTTCATTGATGACCAGGTTCAGCATGTGCTTCTTGTCTTCGTTGTTGCTGTGGTAGATTGATATTTTGATGTTCAGATACTCGCCCGTAATCCATAAATCCGTGGCGTTGATGTTGTCGTCTCCGATACTGTCTGCCTTTTCGGCAGGCATGGAGTAGATGTCTTTGGTCAGAATGTTTTCGATGTGCTTTATTTGGGCATTGTATTCGTAGCCTGGAAGTTTCTCTTCCAGTTCGCGGAAGTAGATGAAAGCCCTCTGGCCGTCTATTACGGCATAGTCGTGAACATAGGTTGTGTCACTGGGATATAGTTTACTGCCTTCGTCCAGTGAGAAATAGTAGTCTTTTCCTTCGATGACCTTTACCGTACCTACGGCGAACAAAGTGTCATATTTGTCATCCCAATCGTCCAGGCATGATTGCAATACAATGGCAGTCAGGAATAAAAGCATGGATGCTGCCAATGTCA
>ENA-OQCJ01000098-OQCJ01000098.1-human-gut-metagenome-genome-assembly--contig:-NODE-98-length-11761-cov-1.793192_pt1 | contig 11761 bp, 10 predicted proteins | sample MGYA00242501_ERZ504584 | MGnify/ENA primary metagenome ERZ504584 (study PRJEB26092, sample SAMD00036341) | human gut metagenome | host: Homo sapiens | study: EMG produced TPA metagenomics assembly of...
CCAGACAATGCGGTGTCCACAAATACAAAGGAGAATGTTCTGGTGTATTAGCAGAGGATGGAGCAAGAGCAGTCTTAACACCAGCAAAAGAGAATGTTCGTCAGAACGGCAGACGTATGAAAGAACCCGAAGAACCGATGTTTACAATTACTGCAACCGATCGTCATGGCATCTTGTATCACGGCAGAATAAGAAGGTTAGTTCCGAGGGAATGTCTGCGACTGCAGGGTTATTACGACTGGCAGATTGATAAGATCATAGACAGCACTTCTGACGCACAGCTTTATAAACAGGCTGGAAACGGAGTAACTGTCAATGTTATCGAGGCAATTGGCAGATTGTTACAAAAGGCAGACTCCGAACTTAACACACAGAAAGTGTCTGAGAAAGGAATCCATTAGGCATGATCGGAATAAAAGACCAATACTTTGGCACAGAAATCGAAATGACAGGGATTACCAGACAACGTGCTGCAGAAGTTGTTGCTGAAATGTTTGGAACAGAAGCATATTATGACGGCACTACTTATGGAGTCTGGTCAGTGATAGATCTGGAAGGAAAAAAGTGGAAATTTATGTCTGATGGGAGCATTTATACACAACGGAAAGTATACGGTCGAATTGTAGACGCAGGTGGAGAATATTCAACAGAAATGGTATCACCGAAATTATCCTATGATGAAATGGGAAAGTTACAGGAAGTAGTACGATGTCTGCGACAGCATGGAGGTTTTGTAAATGAGTCCTGTGGTCAGCATGTTCATGTAGATGCATCGAATCATACACCGCAGAGTCTGAAAAATGCACTGACAATTATGTATGCAAAGGAAGATATCCTGTTCAAAGCACTGAAAGTGCAGGAGAGAAGAGCAAATAGTTATTGTCAGAGGGTGCGACCGGAGGTATTGGAGAAAATCCGAAAAATACCAAATAAATCAATCACAATGGACCGAGTAAGAAATGTCTGGTATGGAGGCAGGGATGGAAGTCATACCCATTATGATCATACCCGTTATTATGCTCTGAATCTTCATGCTGTGTTTTCCAAGGGAACTTTGGAATGGCGTTGTTTTGAAAGCACACTACATGCAGGAAAGGTGAGAGCAAATATTACACTGGCATTAGCCATTTCCGCACAGGCAATCAATCAGAGATCGACACAGATGAAAAAGACACTGATATCAGAAAACCCGGCATTTACATTTCGTACATTTTTATTGAGACTTGGGTTAATTGGAGACGAATATAAAAATGTTCGAAAACATCTGCTGGCAAATCTGGATGGTGATCTTGCGTGGAGATATGATAAAAGCACGTATGAGTGTCTGAAGAAAAATCAAAGGACAGAAGGAGTCAGATAGAGGTGAGAAAAAATGAAAGATAGATATTACTTCGCTTATGGCAGCAACATGAATCTGGAGCAGATGAAGTACAGGTGTCCGGCTGCGGAAGTTGTGGAAAACGTCCGGCTTGAAAATTATCGGCTGGCATTTCGGGGAAGGGCTCCGGGCAATGGGGTAGCAACGGTTCTGCCGGAAAAAGGAAGCTATGTCGAAGGAGTCTTATGGAAAATCACAGAAGCGTGTGAGAAGAGTCTGGATTTTTATGAAGGATTCCCAAGTTTTTATGGGAAAGAATCGATTCGGGTAAAAAATCAGGATGGTGTGGAGAAAGAAGTGTTTGTATATATGATGAACGCTCCGCACAAAGATGTTCCGGCAAAGCCATCGAAATTTTATCTGGATGGAATTCTGGAAGGATGTAAGGATAACCAGATTCCAACGGAGTCTGTCATGGAAGCGGTAAAAACGTAACCAGACAGGAAGTAAAAAAGAAAAAATCGATATGCAAGATAAAACGTACCGCAGAGGAAACATCTTCTGCGGTATTTTACTGAAAAAATCTATTTATAATAGGAAGGAAAAGCACATGAAGGTTAGAAAATTAAAGACCAGAATTGCTGCTTTTGGACTGGCTGTCCTGATGGGCATCAGTACCTTGAGCAGTGCGAATGCGTTTGCGGCCGAACAGACAGGCTCGGAACAGCAGACGGAAGTACAGGCATCTGAACAGGCGGTAACAAGCCAGAAAGATACATCAGTTACAGCAGATGATATCACAAAAGCAGTTTCAGATGATACATTTGCAGTGGAAACCAGTATGGAAGGAATCCATTATGATGCAGAAAAAGAAGATGTTACGCTTGTAAGTATCAAAGATGAGAATGGTGGAGAGTATCATTCAGACAAAGCAGGAACATATATTGCCACTTATATGGTCGTTCCAAAAGATAAGAGTGACAGCTATACCATCACCCGTAAAGTGACTCTGACGGATACCGAAGGACAGGCACATTCCGAAGAAAATGGTGGAGAGAAACAGAAGTCAGATACAGAATCTGAAGATGATTCGGATTCGCCTGTGCAGAACTACACAGATGTAGAAATTGAAACATCCGAAGAAGATGCATCTGCACAGGCAATCAAAGAACTGAAAGAGGACATCGAAGAGGGAAATGTGATGGTATTGTCTGCGGCTGAAAGAGCTACAAGCAGCGGTTCCACAGTTACATTGACAAAGGGGAGAACTATTTATTATCCAAGTTATATTGGAAATTATCTTACTTGCCTGTTTACAGTCAATGGAAAAATTGCATACTGCCTTCAGTCCCAGAAAGCATCCCCACCGAGTGGAAGTTATGTAGCACAGGTACTGGACAGCAATAAAAATCTGCAGAAAGTCCTTTATTATGGTTATGGCGGGGCAGGAGATCTGACAGGAAGTTATCTGTCTGGAAAAACGGAAGATGAAAAGTATGTGTATACACACATTGCAGCCAGCTATGCTTATGCAGGAGAAGCCGGATTTACAGGGTGTAATTATAATGACCTTGTAAATGCAGGGGTTATCGCATATATCAATTATCTGTTTGGACAGGAAGAACCGCCAAAAGGTGAACTGAGCCTTTCAAGCACAAAGCTGAATGCAGTACGGGATGGAAACATCCAGAAAACACCAAATATCACACTGTCTGGAGATCACAGAAACTATGTGACACTGAGTGTACCAGAAAATGTGACAGCACATAATCTTTCCAAAGGAACAAGTGTTACAAATGGAAAAATCCAGATTTATGGTGGAGATACATTCTATCTGTCCGCAGATTTATTACTGACAGGCAGTTATGCTTCCGGCAACTTATATGGTTCTGTCGGAAAGACATGGAGAACACTGGTGTTGACAACCGGAGATTCCAAGCAGGATATCGGTGTATTTGAAAGCGAAACAGCAGCGCCGGTAAGCTTCAGTGTACAGTGGCTGAATATGACACGCATTGAACTTATGAAGAAAGATGTCAATACACAGAATCCACTGTCAGGAGCAGTTTATGGTATTTATACTGATAAGAAGTGTGAAAATCTGCTGATGACAATGTCAGCAACCGGAACAGACGGAAAAGCAGTCAGCGATTATTTTGATTCTGCACTGAAAACAGTGTACGTGAAAGAGATCACTGCTCCGACAGGATACAAACTGAATACAGAAGTATATAAAGTGGCTGTTACTGCCGGAAAGACAATGACTGTAACAGCAACAGATGAGAGAGTCACCGGAAAGGTGAAAATCGCAAAGATCGATAAAGAAACACTTGCATTTAAAGCGCAGGGGGACAGTGTTCTTCGTGGTGCTGTGTATGGTCTGTATGCAAAAGAGGACATCGTGCATCCGGATGGCACAACAGGGGTTCTGTATAAACAGGACAGCCTGATTGCACAGGGAGTCATCGGAGATGACGGAACACTGGAATTTTCAGAATTATACCTTGGAGAAATGTATGTAAAAGAGATCACTCCACCGGAAGGATATACACTGGATACTACCAAATACGAGGTATCAGTAACTTATGAAGGTCAGGATGTTGCCGAAGTGACAAGAGACCTTACGGTAAAAGAGCAGGTAAAGAAACAGGCATTCCAGTTAATCAAAATCAGTGAAGATGGAGAGCAGACAGAAACAGACCTGGTTGCAGGAGCAGGATTTAAGGTATATCTGATCAGCGACCTGACACAGGTAAAAAATGGAAAACTGAAGCCAGCCAATGGAGAAAGCTATACAGCAAGCGATTTCAAAAATTATGACTTCAGCAAAGAGCAGGTTGCAGTTACTTACGAGAATGGAACAGCCGTACCAGTACCAGAACTGATCACTGATACAAAAGGATATGCAGTCAGCCCGGAACTGCCGTATGGAAGTTATGTTGTAGTGGAAAGTACTACCCCTGAGAATTTGAAAACCATTGATCCATTTGTTGTAAATGTGGAAAATGACAGCAGAGAGCCAATGCAGTGGAGAGTATTTGATGACCGCCCGTTTGAATTTTTGCTGAAAATTGTAAAGAAGGATGCACAGACTGGAAATACTGTTTTAAAGGCTGGTGCTTCTTATAAGATTTACGATGTGACAAATAAGAAATATGTGGAACAGGTTGTTCAGTATCCGAAGAAAGAAAAGATCAGTGTATTCGAAACAAACGAGGAAGGATATCTGATCACACCGCAGGAACTGAAGTGCTCTACCTACCGAATCGAAGAAGTGAAAGCACCGGAAGGATTTGTAAGACAGGGAAGCGAGGAGTCCCTGTATGATGGAACAACGATTATTTCACCATTAGAACAGACTACAAAAGGAACATATAAAGAAAATCCACAGAGTGGTATTGTAATTACAGTATCCTCAAACACTGCACATCAGATTGATCCAGATACAGGAGCTGCGATTGTAGAGGTAGAACAGAAAAACGATGAACAGGTAGGAAGCCTGCTCCTGACGAAAAAGGGAGAACAGCTTACCGAAGTAACCGGAGATTCTGTTCTGGCAAAAGTAAAAGCACTGGTTTCAAAAGTAAGAAATGCCGTATCTGGAAAAGAAGAAACAGGTATTTATAAAGGCTTTAAATATGAAGAAACCGGAGTAGAAGGCGCTGAATTCGAAATATATGCCAAAGATACCATCTATTCACCGGACGGAGCAAAGGACGAAGCAGGAAATCCAGTTGTCCGATATGAGAAAGATGACCTGGTAGCCAAAACTGACTACAGATGAAAAATGGAACAGCAGTTATCAACAATCTGCCACTGGGAACGTATTATCTGAAAGAAGTTGTAGCAGGAGAGAATTTTGTCCTAAATACAGAACAGAAAGAATTTACCCTGACAGCAGAGGATGATACACAGGCAGTTGTTTATGAGGCGTTACCTATAAAAATGAAAGACAGAAAGTTTTCGTATCAGTAGAAAAGAAAGATTCTGTCACAGGCGAAAAGCTGGAAGGTGTTATTTTTGGACTGTATGCTGCAGAAGATATTCTTTCTAATCAGGGAGAGTTCTCGTAGAGAAAGATACCTTGCTGGAAAAGAAAGCAACGGATGCAAAGGGAACACTTACTTTCGACAGTGATCTTCCACATGGAAAATACTATGTCAAAGAGGAAGTCAGAAAAGCTGGATATCTTCCAAATGAGGAAGTATGGAATGTAGATGCAACTTACGAAAATCAGAATCTTGCAAAGATTGAACTGAACAAAGAAGTTGAGAATCAGCCGACAGAAACACGCATTACAAAAACAGATGCAACTACCGGAAATGAGCTGGAAGGAGCCAAACTGCAGGTCATTGATAAAGACGGAAATGTTGTGGAAGAATGGGTAAGCAGTAAGGAAGAACATGTCATTTACGGACTGCCGGAAGGAAGTTATACCTTACATGAGGAACTGGCTCCTTATGAAGATGGCTATGTGTCTGCCAGCGATGTGATGTTTGAAGTCAAAGAAGATGGCAGTGTGACAAAGGTTGAGATGAAAGATGAATATTCCAAAGTGGAAATTTCAAAAACAGACCTTACAACCGGAAAAGAACTGGAAGGGGCAAAGCTTCAGATTATCCGCAAAGACGGAACTGTTCTGGAAGAGTGGATTACAGATGGAAAACCACATTCCGTTGAAAAACTCCCAGTCAATGAAGAACTTACTCTGCGTGAGATCACAGCACCGGATGGTTACGAGATTGCGGAAGATGTCACATTTACATTGAAAGATACAATGGAAGTCCAGAAAGTAGAAATGAAAGATGCCAGAACACCGGAGAAAACAACAGAAAAAACAAATGCACCAAAAACAGGTGATAACCAGAAAATATGGGCGTTTGTTCTGCTTGCACTGGCATCTGCTGGAACAGCTACAGGAGTGACTGTATACCGCAGAAAGAAGTCAAAAATGACAGACAACAAAAAAGAAACAGAAGAAAAATAAAATAAGAATTACAGGATAAACCAATCTGACAGGGCAGGAGATGTGCATAAAGCAGCTTCTGCCCTGTCTGTATATAAGGAGAAGAATGATGAGACGTTTTTATACAGCAGAATCAGTAACAGAAGGACACCCAGACAAAGTATGCGATCAGATAGCAGATGCAATCTTAGATGAATGTCTGCGTTACGATCCATCTTCGAGAGTGGCGTGTGAAGTCCTTGCTACAAGAGGAAATGTGTTTGTAGCAGGAGAAATCACCAGCGGATATGAACCACCAGTGTTTGATGTGATCCGAAAAGTTTTAGAAGAGTGTGGATATTGTACAGATGGGATAGAAATGGATACGTTTGTACACCAGCAGAGTCCAGATATTGCGAAAGCAGTGAGTGTGTCGAAAGAATTTCGGGATAATATCGGCGCAAAATTAAGAGATAGAAGCAGGGGAGCTGGAGATCAGGGTGTTATGGTCGGATATGCGTGTGATGATACTCCGCAGCTTATGCCAATGCCGACTGTTCTGGCACACCGGATCACACGTGAACTTTCGGCTTGCAGAAGAAGCGGATATATCAAAGATATCTTTTCGGATGGAAAAGCACAGGTAACCGTAGAATATGAAGATGGAAAGCCAGTGAGACTGGAAAGTGTTGTTGTTTCCTGCCAGCATGGTGCAGAAAAGAGCCTGAAGAAGTTAGATGCCGAAATCAGAGAGAAAGTGCTTCGCTCAGCACTCAGATTACTGCCGCCGGATGAGGATACGAAGATTCTGATCAATCCGTCAGGAAAATTTGTGTGTGGAGGGTTTGATGCAGATACCGGACTGACCGGAAGAAAGCTGATGGTGGATACTTATGGAAGTATGGTTCCGCATGGCGGCGGTGCATTTTCAGGAAAGGACTGTTCGAAAGTAGACCGTTCGGCAGCTTATATGGCAAGGTATATCGCAAAAAATATAGTAGCTGCTGAGTTTGCAAGCAAGTGTCAGGTGTCTCTGGCTTATGCAATCGGAGTAGCAGAGCCGGTTATGATTGAGGTGGATACCTTTGATACAGGGAAAGTGTGTGCGGATGATTGTCTGGCGGCAGCAATCCCACTGGTGTTTGGAGTGACACCTGTTCAGATCATGGAATCCCTTCGACTGAACCGTCCGATTTTCCGGCAGACGGCAGTTTTTGGTCATTTTGGAAGAAAGGAGTTTCCTTGGGAGCGGACGGATAAGGTACTGGATCTTCAGGATGCAATTCTGTAATGCCCTGGGTAACGGAAGAAGAGATTCAGGCAGCAAAAAATATGACTGCGTATGAGTATTTGCGGACGCATCAGGCACAGCGGTTGCAAAAGACAAGAACCAGAAATGAATGGCAGTTGACGGACCATGACAGTTTTAAAATCAATGAACTGTCCAGCAAATGGCATTGGAAATCCAGAGATATCGGTGGCGTGTCCGCACTGCGGTTCCTGATTGAAGTAGATGGAATGAAATTTACAGATGCCGTAAAACTGTTGTGCGAAGAGAGTCCGTCTTTTATTCCGACACAGTCTGCGAAAAAGGAAAAACCACCCTTTAAGCTGCCGGAGAGATATTGTAATTGCAGACGAATCAGGGCTTATTTAAACCACAGAGGAATCAGCGATGAAGTGATCACGTATTGCATTTCGCATGAAATCCTTTATGAAAGTGTCCCGTACCATAACGCTGTTTTTGTTGGAAAAGATGAATCCGGAAAAGCAAGATATGCATTCCTGCGAGGAATCTATGAAAAAAACGGGAAAGGATTCAAGATGGAGCAGACCGGGAGTGAAAAAAAGTACAGCTTTTGTATTCCACCTGAAAGAGAAACAAAACGAGTTGTCGTATATGAAGCGTGTATTGATGCACTGGCCCACATGACACTGGAAGAAGGAAAGAGGGATAAATATCGTCTTTCCCTTGGAGGAATCGCTGCTCCGAAAGAAAACACACAGATACAGAGTGAACGTTTTAAAAAGCTGCCGGATGCACTGGAAGAGTTTCTGAAGAACCATCCGGAAATCAAAGAAATTGAAATCTGCACCGATAATGACTTTGCCGGGAGATGGGCGAAAGAACAGATGAAAAAACATTACGAGGGAACGTATCAGATTATTTGCAATCTGCCGGAAAAAGAAGGGGCAGATTATGCAGACCTTGCGAAAGAAAAAAAGCAGGCAAATAAATGCAGGGACAGACCATTAGAAAGAAGGTGATAGAGAATGGAAGAAAAAGGAACGATACACATACATCTGTTGACAGAGCTGACTGGAAATCTTTATTCAGAAGAATCCGAATGGGAAGAAGATTGGTCGGAGAGTGATGAATATGGAATGCCGTTAGATGGAACAGAACTTGCCGATTATGAAGAAGTCATCCGAGAAGAACTGAAACGCTATGGGGAAGATGATCTCATGCAGTATTTTGATGGAAGTGAGTCTATTCAGGGAAAGATACAAAGTGCAGTTGTTACGATAGAAAACAAAGACGGAATCCTGTACGGCTGTACCAAACTGGAATTAAATGAACTTTTAAGTCAGGAAGAACTACAGGAATTCACTGAATACATTACAGGACAGTACAGTGACGGTTGGGGTGAAGGATTTGAGCAGAGGGATATCAAGGTAGATGGAGGAACGCTGAATGTGCATTTTTGGCATCCTGATATAGAACAGCCGAAAATGTATGAAAAGAAAACAGAGCAGATTCCGACAAAGCCTGAGAAACAACGTCCCAAGTTACAGCTCCTTGGACATGATGGGAATATTTTTTCCATTATGGGCGATGCCTCAACTCTTTTGAAAAAGAATAAACAGACAGCAGAAGCAAAAGAAATGCGTAAAAGGGTATTGGAAAGTGGGGACTATTACAAAGCACTTTTGATTATCAGTGAATATGTGGAAACCGAGTTGAGTCCACCACCAAAAGAAAATAAAAAGACAAAGAAGAAAAATCAGCTGGAACGCTGAGAAAAGAAAGGATGATGCCTATGACAAATGGCCTGAGTTTGGAAGAACTTATGAAAGAGGGAACATACCCAGAGGAATATGCCGAAGGGGAAAACTGGAGAATATTACATGGAGATACATTAAAACTGGTCAAAGCATTCCAGCCGGGAATCTTTGATGCAGTCATTACCGATCCACCGTATGCGTCCGGTGGAACAAAGCAGAATGAAAGAAATCGTACTACAAACCAGAAATACAGCAGTATGAGTGCTGCGAATGCACTTCCGGATTTCGATGGAGATAATAAAGACCAGAGATCTTGGACACACTGGATGGCTGAGTGGCTTTATGATGTGCGGAAAGCCTGTAAGAAAGGTGCTCCGATCTGCCTGTTCATTGACTGGCGTCAGTATCCATCGATTACCGATGCATTGCAGTGGGCAGGATGGATCTGGAGAGGAACAGCGGTGTGGGATAAGGGAAACTCCCGTCCACAGAAAGGCCGTTTCCGCCAGCAGGCTGAATACATTGTGTGGGGCAGTAACGGACCGATGCCGATCAACCGTCCGGTATCTTGTCTGCCGGGTGTTTTCCGATATGGAAATCCGCAGAACCGGATTCATGTGACAGAGAAACCATTGCAGCTTATGAAAGATGTCATTCAGATTTGCGAACCGGGAGGTCTGATCCTGGACCCGTTTGCCGGAGCAGGAACGACTGTCCTTGCAGCGGTTGTGACAGGTTATCGTGCAGTGGGAATTGAGGTAACAGATGCCTACTACAAACTGGGAAGTGACAGAGTGAGAATTGCATTAGAAGCAGAGCAGAAAGAGGATGAAAAGTAGTCGGGATGTCCAATAGGACATCTTGTTTTTATAGAGAAAAAGCAGTGGCATCCAACTGGATGCAGGAAGGAGATGGAGCGTATGGAACAGGCGCTGGCTTATGTGTGCTGTTCAGCAGAAGAAAGCCGGGTAAAAGTGCAGAAATATTGCAGAAAAATCTATGAACTTGGGTATGTACCAATCTGTCCGAGATTTGTATTCTCACCATTCTTGGAAGAGTCCGATGCAGAAGATATGCAGGGATATGGAAGAATGTCACATATCCTTTTACGGAGATGCCGGATGGTAGTCGTATGTGGAAAAGAAGTGACAGGAACAATGAATACCGAAATCAGTATGGCAGACAGACTCCATATCATTTGTACGACACTTGATGGATTGGTACAGATAAAAGAATCAAAATAAATCAGAATCGAGTCAATCCAGTGCTACAGAAACTGGTGGTACTCGTATTGCAAGCATAGCGTTTTGGATATCCAACGCACTTTGGGGAGAACCCCAATCCCCCGAATACAAAATGAAAACGGAAAGGAAGGATAAGCTATGTTAAGAGACGGAGTCATGATTATGATCGCATTGATGTGTGGAGGTTGTTTCGGAGTCGTGGTGACCTGCTGTATGGTAACTGCGAAACGGTCGGATCAGGAGCTTGGCGATATGATGAAAGAGAAAAGAGAAGGGACGGTGATGCAATGCGAAAACGAAACCATGTGATCCCGGTGCGGTTAAATGCAAGGGAACTCAGGGAATTGGAGGAACAGGTGGAAAAAAGCGGACTGAGTCGGGAAGAGTTTATGCGTTCGCTGATCTTAGGAGCACAGATACACGCAAAACCCTGTGAGCATCACCCGGAACTGCTTAGGAAGATAGCGGGTCTGTGCAATAATGCGAACCAACTTGCCCATGTTGCGAATGCTTCGGGAATGGCAAGTGAGCAGAGTGTGCAGGAAATGCTCCGGCTTACCAAAGAGACATGGCATCTGGTAAAGGAAGAGTGGTAATGACAGATGGCTTATACAAGTGTTATCCCCGTCCACCGCCTGGACCGTTCCATCGAATATGTGAAAGACAAAGAAAAAACCACACAGAAAGCAGACTCTCTGGAGGCTGCCATTGATTATGCCATGAACCGGACAAAGACGGAACAGGCGGTCTTCGAAGATACCATCGGATGTACCGATGAAAATGCGTATGCAGATATGGTGGCAACAAAAAAGAGATTCCATAAGATGGGCGGTGTGGAAGGATACCATCTGGTACAGAGTTTTGCAGAAGGTGAGGTGACACCGGAACTGGCACATCTCATCGGACAGGAACTGGTAGACCGGCTCTTAAAGGGACAGTATGAAGTCGTTATCACAACGCATCTGAATACCAGACATTATCATAACCACATTGTCTGGAACTCTGTGAGCATGGCAGACGGGCGTAAGTACCACAGTAATGCAAAGAGTTATTATACGGAGATCCGGAAGATCTCCGATGAGCTGTGCAGAAAATATGGTCTGTCTATCATTGAATCCGACCAGAAAAAATCAATCCCTTATGTACAGTGGAAAGCGGAACAGGAAGGGAAACCGACATGGAGAAGTGCGATCCGTCTGGATATCAGGGAGTCTGTACAGGAAAGCTACTCCTGGTCACAATTCTTAA
>ENA-OQCJ01000099-OQCJ01000099.1-human-gut-metagenome-genome-assembly--contig:-NODE-99-length-11741-cov-1.015757_pt1 | contig 11741 bp, 10 predicted proteins | sample MGYA00242501_ERZ504584 | MGnify/ENA primary metagenome ERZ504584 (study PRJEB26092, sample SAMD00036341) | human gut metagenome | host: Homo sapiens | study: EMG produced TPA metagenomics assembly of...
CAAAGTCCGGAGAGTAATAACTACTGTGAGTCAAATGTTTACGGACGTAACAAGTAGAAGGATGCCTAAAGAGAGAGCTCCACCGGCTACCTTCTGTAAAAAAAACACATATTTCTCCATTGTATGCCTAAGCACCCGAAAAGAGGCTGTAACACACGCAGGACAGCTTCTGGGGTCGGTGAGACGCCGCTAAACCCTACAAAAGTCCATTTGCAGGCTTGTTCTGTTATACGTAACTTTGCCGCATATTTTAAAAGATACGACCGCCGAGCAGTCTCTCCTTACACGTCACTATGAAGCCCTTCTATCCTTTCAGAATATAAGATAACTATCAGGAAATAGAAAACTAATACACGAAGAAAATGATTTGGTTCAAACACCCCAACGATTTGCCTAATGACAAAAGACTGGCCGCACTCATCGATAATGAAGGATGCAGGGGCTATGGCATGTATCTACGCATCATCGAGATGCTCTGTGCACAGCCCGACAGGAAACTCAGTTTCAATCAGCTGAATATTATTTCAAGAAAAGGATTCTCCAGAAAATACATGGAGAAAATCATCTGGGAATACCAACTTTTCACCATCCACGAAGAAGAATTCGAATCCGCCATCGACTTCAACCATACGGAAAAGGAAATCATTTGCAAAATGATTTGAAAACTCCGGAGAAAAACGAGGAAGCAAAAAACGCACATAACCAACTGAAAAACAGAAAAGATAGCAAGAAAACCGAATCCGCGCGCGTAAGAGAAGAACAGAATAGAGAAGAACAGACGAAAAGAAAAGACGACGATGTCGTCCCAAAGAACGGCGGCAACGGCGGCATCACTCCCTACCAGAGCTGGAGGAAGCAAGTGGATGGCTTGTCGAAAAATCAACTGTTCCGTGAAATGGTCTGCATGAGAAGCGGCTACAGTGTCCTGCTGAACAAGCATTTTGATACGGCACTGGAAGAATTCAAGAAACACATCGTACTCCTCGGAAAAGAGGAGAGGATGAACAGCCAGGAAGAAGTGCGAAGCTACTTCACGTTCTACACCCAAGCCGGCCAGCGCACCTCGCAGGAGCTGCATATGCTGTTGCAGGGCCTCGAAAAGCAGCAGTCCGCCGCCGCACCTCCCGACCCCTACCGCTACGAGCAGCTTGTGGACGGACGGCGCACCTACCTGGCTGCCCATCCCCGACGGAGCGCCACCCCGACCGGACAATACCGCCTTCTGGAACGAAACGGCCCGTTCGTGGACTTCGCAAACCCCACCGCCTTCATCGAAAAAGCCGAAGCAGAAACCCGGCTGAAACGCCACACTCCGGCATCCGGAATGCCACACTTCAACGTTCCGAATGCCACACCTCAGCACCCCGAATGCCACACCTCAGCATGTCCCAAGTGTGGCATTTCCCCCCCGTGAAGTTGTGGCATTTCCCCCCGCGAAGTGTGGCATTGGAAGGGGTGAAACCATTCATGTATAATCATTTTTCAGACAAAAGAACAAAAAGACAAAACAAGAAAACAAACAGGTTCAAAACCCGCCGCACCGCCCCAGCACTTCCGCCGCCCCGCCTTCGACCCTGCCCGGATGCAACTTTCCGAGAATCTGGAACGCTACTGGACCACCGTACGCTGCCTGCCTCAGGAACTGCTGCGCGCCCTGCGCATCACCGAAGAAACGGTGCGCCTGCCCGAAACCGGCCAAGAAGAGAACTGCATCTGCTTCAACTACTTCGAGAACGGGACACTCGTCAACACCAAGTACCGCAGCGCCCGGAAGCACTTCATGATGGTGAAGGGAGCCGAGCTCATCCCCTACAACGTAGACAGCATCCTGGACACCCCGGAGTGTATCATCACCGAAGGCGAGTTCGACGCGGCAGCCGTCATCGCTGCCGGACGCAAGGACGTCGTCTCCGTGCCCGCCGGCGCCCAGAGCAACCTCACGTGGCTGGACCGCTTCGTCGAGTCGCACTTCGAAGACAAGCAGGCCATCTACATCGCCGTAGACGAGGACCCTGCCGGGCAGTCGCTCCGGCAGGAACTCACGCGTCGCCTCGGAGTGGAACGCTGCCGCATCGTGCACTTCGGCGAGGGCTGCAAGGATGCCAACGAACACCTGGTGAAATTCGGTGTCGAAAGCCTCCGCATCTGCATCGAGCAGGCCGAAGAAGTCCCCCTCGAAGGCATCTTCACCGCCGAAGACTGCCGCGACGACCTGCGCTCCCTCTACGAGAACGGCCTGCAACGCGGTGCCGACACCGGTTGGGACAACTTCGACGAGCACTGCACCCTCGAACCTCGCCGCCTGCTGGTCATCACCGGACGCCCCGGCGACGGCAAGTCCGAATTCACCGACGAACTGGTGCTGCGCCTCTGCCTGCGGCACGAGTGGAAAATCGCCTTCTTCAGCCCCGAAAACATGCCCATCGCCTACCACCTGCACAAGCTGGCGGAGAAGCTGACCGGCCACCGCTTCACCCCCGGACCGGGCATGACGGAAGCCGTCTACGAGCAGGCGGTGGGCTGGCTGGACCGCAACGTGTCGCACATCTTGCCCGACGACGGGAGCTACGGCATCGACCACATCCTGGAGAAAGCCCGCCAGGTGGTGCGCCGCAAAGGGGTGCGCATCCTCATCATCGACCCCATGAACCGCCTGGAGCAACATCTGGAACCGGGGCAGACGGAAATGGCCTACATCACCGACACCCTGAACAAGCTGGGACGTTTCGCCATCCTCAACCAGTGCCTCGTCATCCTCGTGGCCCATCCCCGCAAGGTGAACCGCAACGAAAAGGACGGCACCCTGCGCCGTGTCGAGATGAACGACATCAACGGCTCTGCCAACTTCGCCAACATGTCCGACTTCTGTCTCGTGGTAGACCGCAACGACACCAAGCAGATGGTCACCGTCTACATCGAGAAAGTCCGCTTCAAGCATCTGGGCAGCGCACACACCGATGCCAAGTTCGTCTACAACCACCTGAACGGCCGCTACTGGCCCTGCGAGGAAGCCTATATCCCCACCCCCGAAGGGGACAGACCGGGACCGGTGAACACGCAGTTCGACAACGAAAATTGGTTGAAAAATAGTGAGGAACAAGGTAGGTTATTCGAGTAAAAATCCGTATCTTTACAAGGCAGGAAGAAGATGCAGTCTCCCCCTTATAGCCTTGTCAACTTGTTCACTGAAAGCAGGTCAAAGACATGCGAAACTTAAAAAACATATAACCTGAACTTTAAGAATAATGATGAAACAGAATGATTCTTTTGCAGAGCCCCGTTTCCCCGTCCGCAGCTACGGGAAAGGCGAACTGGCCATGTACTACCTTCCGGGCATTGCCCAGCAGACTGCCGTCAACCAGCTGAACGAATGGATACGCACCGCCCCCGGTCTGGAACAACGCTTGCTTGCCACGGGCATGAACCCCTATTGCCGACGGTACACGCCCGCACAAGTACAGCTGATGATTGATGTTTTCGGGGAGCCTTCTTAAAAGGAAAGGGGAAGGATTAGGGATTAAGGGTTAGTGATTAATGATTAATGAACACAAGCTCATCCCTAATCCTTAATCCTTAATATTGTTGTACTTTTTTAACGCATTCAAAAAAGAAAGACACAGAAAAACACCTGACAGTGAAAATTAAAAAAGGCTTTAAAAATTAAAGAAGGGACTCCCGAACGTGAAAAAAACCGCGAAAAAAGCATGGGAAGAGTACATGCCCAAATCCTATTGGATGCCCGTAAAAATGCAAGGCTTACACAAGCGGAACTTGCCAAACGTATAGGAGCCGACAAAGGTTATATTTCAAGAATAGAAAGAGGACTTACAGTTCCTACGGTTTCCACCCTGTATCGAATTGCAGCAGCCATGGGACAGTGGAATTACGGCCTATGTAAAATCAAGCCGGACTCTCCGGACTCGACCGAAAACCTTGTCATGCTCTCTTTCAGGGCGCGGAATTACGCGGAATAACACGGATTTTTCTTTATCTTTTCCGCGTAATCCGCGAAATCCGTGCCTAAAATCATAACATAACGTAAGCGATGACCGCACATCCCTAACCCCTAATCCTTATCATCACTTTTCTTCAGCGAACATCGGGTCCCATGCCGGCAGGCAGACGGGCTTTTGTTTAAACAGTTCCATCACTTTGGCGGGAACATACTTTGTCTCCACTACCAGACGGAACATGTATTCATTGAACCACTCGTCGGTCATGATGAGATGTCCCTGATAACCGGAAGCGGCTCCCCCAACTGTTCTCTACCATCCATTTTACGGGCTTTCCGTCTTTGTTCAAGTCAACGGCCATCAAGGTCATGGCGTGGGAAGAGCCACTGGAGAAAGTCTGGATACGTTGCTTCTTGTCCATCCCGAAGGTGGTGCCCATCAGTGATTCGTAGTCATAGTTTTTCACATCGAGCAGACCGCGTTCGGAGTTCAGGAACTTGCCCACATCGCAAGAGAAGTACATCATGGTGCTGTCCTTCAAGGAGGCAATGGCCATCTCTTTGATCTCCTCTACGGGCAGGTTGACATAAGTCCAGTTCTTGCCGTCGTAACGGTGGCGGTCATAGTCTATTTCATAGCACTTGTAATACTCGCGACTGGGGTCGTTCATCAGCATTACGTAGTTGGTCAGCAGTTGTTTGTCTCCATATTTCTCAAGGAAAGACATGGGAGTGTGATGCTCTGTCTCCACAGGATTACCCTTGGCATCGTGGCGGACATAGTCGAACTCCGTGGGAGGTACACCGAGGTTCAGCACCAGCATGCGTAGATGGTTCCGAGCATCGTAGTTTTCTCCTTCTCCAGAGCTTCGGGCTTGGCACCGGCGGCAGCCATGTCACGCAGTTGCAGACCATACTCTTTCAGCTTCAGAGAGATGAGGTTGGCCATGCGGGAGGTATTTTCACTGCTGTTTGTTTCGGGCATGGCATCTTTGGGAACAAGGCCGTATTTGGAAACAATGTCGGCCACACCGGTAAAGGTACCCCCATCGCTCAGCGGATGCTGGAAGAGCCATTCTACGGTCTTATCAGTCAGGGGACTCTTGGAGGTGTCGATGATGCCTTGCAAGAAGAGGTTTGCCTTCTCCAACTGGTCCCAGAAGAAGGGATAGACTTCGGAGAACTCGAAAGACTGGAAACCGTATTCGGCAAGAGTCTTGGCACGCATCACATTCAGCCCCGTAAACAGCCAGCAGCGGCCAGACGACTTCTGGTCGGTGATGCCTTTGGATTCTACCTTGATGGAGAAGTGGGTATCCATGCCCTGCATATTCTCCTGGTTGAGTGCCAGTTTACGGATGTCATTATTGCCTATGGCATTGCGGAGCGCCTTGTCGGCAGCCGTGCCTTGATAACTTTGCTTGATTTGTCCAAGCATTTCGGGGCTGATACCCCCTTTTCCCTCTTGTGCCTGCACAGAGAACAGTGCGGCACTCAGAACAATTACAGATAAAAATCGTTTCTTCATTCAGATTATGTGTTTTTAGTTATTGATGTCTTGCTTCGTGAAGCAGACAAAAGTAATGTCTTTTTTGATAATTTTAGTGACATCTTTAGATTTATTATCTATTACAGTGAAAACTATTCGGGATAAAATAGTTTCCTTTGCACCCACATTTCGTACGACATGAAAAGATATATACTAAGCATTATCGCACTGGTGCTGTTCGCCACCACCTTTTATGCCCAGGAACAGACTGCGGCCGCCACAAACGACAGCGTTCCTGCACTGACCAAAAAAGAACTACGCAAGCAAAAGGTAGCGCGTCGGAATCTGCATTACAATATTCTGGGCGGACCCAGCTACACCCCCGACTTCGGTGCCGTGCTGGGAGGAAGCGCCCTAATGACCTTCCGTATGAACCCCAGCGACACCACGCAGCTGCGCTCCGTAGTGCCCATGGCCATCGCCTTCATGTTCAACGGTGGCATCAATCTCTTCTCCAAACCGCAACTCTTCTTTAAGGGCGACCGTTTCCGTATCTTCGGAAAGTTCAGCTATAAAAATACGGAAGAAAACTTTTACGGCATCGGCTATAATACCAATAAAGATTATGTACGAAGCGACAGTACCAGCAAATACCGGTACAGCGGCGTGCAAATCAACCCCTGGTTCCTTTTCCGACTGGGCAACAGCAATATCTTTGCCGGACCTCAAATCGACATCAATTACGACCACTTGACGGAGCCCGGCAAGTTCTTGGATGGACGAACCCTACGTACAAAGAGGCAGGCGGTACGGCTAATGGCTATAACAACTTCAACTCCGGCCTCGGTTTCCTGCTGACATACGACAGCCGTGACGTCCCTGCCAACGCCTACCGTGGTATGTATCTGGATTTCCGCGGCATGATGTACGCCAAGTTCATCGGCAGCGACCAGACCTTCTACCGCCTAGAGATAGACTACCGCCAATACAAGTCACTGGGCAAGCGCAGGGTGCTCGCGTGGACGGCACAGACCAAGAACGTGTTCGGTGACGTCCCTCTGACGCAATATGCCCTCACCGGAACGCCTTTCGACCTGCGCGGCTACTACATGGGGCAATATCGCGACAAGTCCTCGCATGTGGTCATGGCAGAGTACAGACAGATGCTCAATACCGACCGCAGCACTTGGGTGAAGCGGATGCTCAACCACATAGGTTTTGTAGCCTGGACCGGCTGCGGCTTCATGGGCCCCACTCCCGGCAAGATAGAGGGTGTACTGCCCAACTATGGTGTAGGTCTACGCATTGAGGTACAGCCACGCATGAACGTCCGCCTGGATTTAGGCAAAAACACGGTAAACAACCAGATGTTGTTTTACTTCAATATGACAGAAGCGTTTTGAGTAAACGCCCTGCCTACCTGCCCATCCCTTTCCTATGGAGAATGATGTTTGAAAGCCTTTAATCGCCTCTCACTCACAAGGTTATTCAAGCTCACCTCTATAGGAAGCTCACTTCCTTATAACATCGGAACACCTTGAGAAACAAACATTTTATTTTTCTTTTATTTTTCTTGCATCGGTAAAAGATTATCCATACTTTTGGCAATCACATTTCTTTTTATCAAAAAAGAAAGCAAACGAGCGGATACATGAAAGCCCTTGAAGTACTCTTCTGGATAAGTTTATTCATAGTGTTCTATACTTATATAGGATATGGTATACTATTATATATCCTGGATCAAGATAAAAGAATGTTTCCGTAAGCCTGCGCCCCGTCCGATGCCTGCCGACGATGCTTTACCCCCATTGACGCTATTTATCGCCGCCTACAACGAAGAAGATGTAGTGGATGAAAAAATGCGCAACTGCCTGGAGCTGGATTATCCCGCCGACAAGCTACGCATCCTCTGGGTGACCGACGGCAGCAACGACCATACCAACGAACGCCTCTCCCACTGGCCGCAAGCCATCGTCCTCCACCAACCCCAACGCCAAGGCAAGACAGCCGCCCTGAACCGCGGTATACATTTCGTAGAAACGCCCCTTGTCGTGTTCACCGATGCCAATACTCACCTCAACCGCGAAGCCCTGCGGGAGATAGTGCACGCCTTCACCGACCCTAAAGTGGGATGCGTGGCAGGCGAAAAACGTATCGCCGTGCAAAGCAAGGACAATGCTGCCTCGGGGGGAGAAGGGCTATACTGGAAATACGAATCCACCCTCAAAGCGCTCGACGCACGCCTCTATTCGGCAGTAGGCGCAGCGGGTGAACTGTTTGCCGTGCGCCGCGAGCTGTTCGAGGAAATGCAGACAGATACGCTGCTCGACGACTTCATACTCTCCCTGCGCATCGTCATGCAGGGACACACCATTGCCTATTGTGCCAATGCCTATGCCGTAGAAAGCGGCTCGGCAGACATGCGCGAGGAAGAAAAGCGCAAGGTGCGCATCGCTGCCGGGGGCTTGCAGTCCATCTGGCGGCTGCGTCCGCTGCTCAACCCATTCCGTTACGGTACATTCTGTTTCCAATATATTTCCCACCGGGTGCTGCGCTGGTCGCTCACTCCTATCCTATTGTTCCTATTGCTTCCCCTCAACACAATTCTCATCTTTACGACAAGCACGCCATTACTGTATGCCATCATCTGGCTGTTACAAGCTCTTTTCTACCTCATGGGAAGTTGGGGGTACTACCTTTCAATGAAGCATATAAAAAAACAAGATACTTTTCATCCCCTACTATTTCCTCTTCATGAACGTCAACGTCATACGAGGATTCAACTACCTGCACAAGCGCAAAGGCAATGCAAGCGCGCATGGGAGAAGGCCAGAAGGGCATGAAACTAATACTGTAAGAATGAAAAACATTTTGAAACAAGCTGAAAACGCCGAGAGACTGTTGAAGCTGACGTCAGATACCATGCTCCTTCTGAACCGGGACGGCATTTGCATGGACATCGCAGTGTACAATGTAACCTTTGGTTCATGAAGGAAGAAAAGCTGCTGGGCAAGAATCTGCTCCAACTGATACCGCCGTCCACTTACTACCAAGTATATCCGGAGTTCAAGAAGGTACTGACGCAAAAGGTACGTTCAGTCCATAATTACGAAATGACACTGGGTCACACTACCTATTACTTTAAATGCATCATGTACCCGTACGACGGCATGGTCCTCTGCCAGTACCGCGACATCACAGAACGCAGCCAGCGCAAACTGGAACTCGAAAAGAAAAACCACGAGCTCAACGAAATACAAAAGGCCGCCCTCATCGGAAACTGGCAATACGATACCCAGACCCGCATATTCTGTTATGCAGGCCATACGGGCATCATGTGTTCGGAAGAGGTGCAGCACATCAATATGGACAATTATCTGGAACTCATCCTTCCTGAAGACCGGAAAAGCTTTACCGGCTGGATGAAAGAGAATCTGAAAGGCAAGATGGAAAACAGCGTGGACTACCGCATCTTCCTCCAAGGAAACATTTTCTATATCCGCCTCAAAGCGTTTGCCCGCGAACGGCAGAAAGACGGGAATGTCACTATAGAAGGATACATACAGAACATTACCGACATACAGAAACGGCGCAACGACATCAATCTGCTGACACATGCCATCAACAACTCCACCGAGGACATTTATTCGGCACACGAAGACGGCACGCTGATATTCTGCAACCGTTGCTTCAAGGAACGGCATGGCATCGGTAATGGCCAAGACATCACCCGGATGAAGATATACGACCTGCCCTCATACGGCAGGGATGAAACATCCTGGAAAGAGTTTGCCAACCGTGTCAAACGTGGAGAGACGAACCACGGATACATCGTCTACCATCCGCTGCCCAAGCGTCCGGAAGTACCCGCCATTGAAGGAAACGCTTATTGGGTGACAAGCGACAAAGGGGAAGGAACCATCTGGACATTCGGAAGAGACGTATCGACACGCATCCGGCATGAGCAGCAAATCAAACAGTTCAACCAGATTTTGGACAAAATCATCGAAAACCTCCCGGCAGGCATTGTTGTGAAGGACATCAACAACAACTTCAAGTACCTCTACCGCAACCGCGAATCATATAACCGCGAAATCCCCATACAAGAGGCATTGGAAAAGGATGACTTTGACTTTTATCCCCTGGATACTGCCCAGGAAAAGAGGGCGCAAGACATCGAAATAGCCAGAACCGGCAAAGAGATGCACTGGATTGCGGAAGAACGCGACGGAAACGGAAATCCCATCTATCTGGACAAACGGAAGATGAAGATTGAAAGCAACGACTTCTCCCCCATCCTGCTGAACATCGAATGGGACATCACGGAAATGGAACAGATGAAACGGGAACTGCTCGTAGCCAAGGAGAAAGCCGAGACCTCCGACCGGCTCAAATCTGCCTTTCTCGCCAACATGAGCCACGAGATACGCACACCGCTCAATGCCATTGTAGGCTTCTCACGAATTATTGCCGAAAGTACCGACGAGGAAGAACGGCTAGGCTATTACGAAATAGTGGAATCGAACAACGAACGCCTGCTCCAGCTCATTAACGAAATCCTCGACTTATCAAAAATAGAATCGGGCATCGTGGAGTTCACCATCACGCCCGTACGCCTCCATCCACTCTGCAAGGAGATACACGACGCACATATTTTCCGCTGTCCCGAAGGAGTGGAACTGATATACGAACCCTCTGACGAGAATATCGTGATTGACGGAGACAAGAACCGGATTTTCCAGGTCATTTCCAATCTGATAGGCAATGCCTTCAAGTTCACCACCACCGGGCACATCAGTTACGGGTATCGCCAGGAAGGCAAGTATGTAGCATTCCACGTCACCGATACGGGTATGGGCATTGCACCGGACAAGGTGGACCGGGTATTCGAACGTTTCGTCAAGGTGAACAACTTTGCCCAGGGCACCGGATTGGGACTTTCTATCTGCAAAACCATCATCGAACGTCTGGGTGGCAACATATCCGTCACTTCAGAGGTGGGTAAAGGCACCACATTTACTTTTGTTCTCCCGCTGGAATCCACCAGCAAAACAGAGGCGGAAAAGAAAGAAGAGGACAACCAGGAAACGACAGCAGAGACACACTCCACAGAGCAGAGGGGCAAAAATGCAGCCCCCGGAGATTCCCCGAAGAATGAAGAGGTCGGAGCACTCCCTACCCCTCCTTCCAAGACCATCCTGATTGCCGAAGATACAGAAAGCAACTTCATCCTAATTAACGCCATTTTAGGCCGACTCTATCGGCTGAAACATGCCAAAGACGGCATGGAAGCCGTAACGATGTTCGAGGAAGTCCACCCCGACCTCATCTTGATGGACATGAAAATGCCCAACCTTGGCGGAATCGACGCCACTCGCATCATCCGTGAACTGGTACCGGACATCCCCATCATCGCCCTTACGGCCTATGCCTACGAGCACGACAAGCAAGCTGCCCTGGAAGCAGGTTGCAACGACTTCCTTACCAAACCCTTCACTCAAGAAGTGCTGAAGGAAACCATCAAGAAATGGCTGGATGATAAAGGATGACTGAAAAACAGTCATCCTCCACTTTATGCAAAAATATCACTTCGCTGGATATAAGCAATCACATCCCCTTTATTGACCACATCCCCTTGCTTGGCACAGACTTCCACCACACGTCCGGTAAATCCGGTCCATATCTTCTCGTATTCGCCCCACGGCGTAGAGATGTAGCAGAACACCTCATCATGCTGGTACTTGCGTCCGATGAAAGGAGCAGAAGAAGGACCTTCGACGGAAACCTCCCAAAGCACTTGCCCCTTGGAAGGCGCGATTATCGGGTCTGCCTTGGCACGCTTCAGCTTCTTGATTTCTTCTTCCGAGTATCCGTTTTTGGCCATCGCCGCATCCTTGGCACGCTGCAGGTCATCCTCAAAACGTTTCTTGGCAACGCCGGATTTATAGTCGCGATACTGCCGGTCGTGCATGGCAAGCTCGAAGAGTTCCTCGTCATCATCGCCATATTCCCAACCGTTTTCGTCCATCTCTTTCCGGTATGTATCCAGAGCATCCGGGTAGTTCAGCTGCGGGTCCGTATCCACGAACTCAAAGCCTTTGGACTTAGCCAGTTCCACTATCTCGGGCGCTAAAGTACCGGGGAGGCGTCCACTCTTGCCCAGAATCATGTCCCACGTATGGTTGTCTATCATCGTCCAACGCTCCTCTCCCTTTACCTGCTGCATGAGGTTCATCAAAGCCACATTCTTCACATATTGGCTAAACGGTGTTACTAAAGGTGGATATCCCAATTTCGGCC
>ENA-OQCJ01000104-OQCJ01000104.1-human-gut-metagenome-genome-assembly--contig:-NODE-104-length-11431-cov-0.955060_pt1 | contig 11431 bp, 12 predicted proteins | sample MGYA00242501_ERZ504584 | MGnify/ENA primary metagenome ERZ504584 (study PRJEB26092, sample SAMD00036341) | human gut metagenome | host: Homo sapiens | study: EMG produced TPA metagenomics assembly of...
CTGCAAAGCATTGGCAGAAAGCAAAAAACATAAAACGAATAAGCCAGTTAATTTTCTCATCTTTTATCTTAAATTTTGTTGGGAGCAAAGGTAGAGGTAGTTAAAAAGGAGAACAATACCTAAAAATTGCGAAAAGAAGAGAAAGAGTAACCATTAGTAGGTAATGGCAGATTTATAACAACAAATAAAGATGAAAAAGGAGGATAAATGGTAAAAGAACTATTAAAATGCTAATCCACGTAACGAGCACGATAAGCAGGGCCGTACCTTCCAGAATACGGTCAAGCACAGTGGGTTGGAAACGGACATTAGGCATTTCTTGACCGGAATAAGGACCAAGATTAATCATATTATCTACGATTTAGAATCTGTTATCACTAATCCTCCTTTGCTTTCTCTTCAGACGGAGGAGGATTCTTGGACTTCTTCATCCGCCCACTCTTCCGCAATGCTTCAGCGATAATCCACTGAAGCTGTCCATTGGTACTACGGAACTCGTCGGCTGCCCATTTTTCAATGGCATCCATCGTTGCAGCATCCACACGGAGGACAAAGCTTTTGGTTGAAGTTTCTTTTTTAGCCACTATTTATTTACTATTTAACAATTTACGATTTATGATTGAAGTTACTTTGATATAACCAAGTACCAATCAAAGAGTATTCTGCTTGCCCCGCACGAAGGAGGCAATGTCATCCATAACATATGCCGGGACGGGCGAAGCATGGCTATACTCAAACGGAGTCGCCTTGCCGCTGCCTTCCTGCAACAAGTGATTCAATTTCGGATAAGATTTGAAGTACGCATTCTTACAACGCAACAGACCGGAACGCCATAAACCGAAGTCTTCCATAGTCACTTGATAATCTCTCTCCCCTTGAAGAACAAATATGGGCAGCTTTAGTTTAGCGGCAACCTCCACCGGTTTGTAAGCGTTGGCAAACAGCCAATATGAGCGGGGCTGCCCCAATGGTAAGGGAATTGCCTCATCGAACTCTTCGGTACCAAGCTTTTTGACATTCACCAACTGTTGTTTCAGTTCATCAAGTTGAGCCTTTACATTGACTGAAGAATCCGTCAAAGAAGAGGTATAATAAAACTGTTCCTCAAGAGCATCTTCAAGCGGTCTTGCCAGTCCGGCAAGGATAATGATACCTGCCAAACCTTTCGAACGCCCGGCAATACGGGGAGCCAATGTACCTCCCAGGCTGTGCCCCAACACATACACACTGTCAGAAGCCAGCTCGGGCAAAGCCCTTACCTGCTCCACTATGGCAACGGCATCGTCCACGGCCTCAGTATCATAATCGAGTTCGCGACCGGCAGGAACGCAAGCCGCACCATATGCTTTTGTCCGTTTTTCATAGCGGACGACGGCAATGCCGCGTTCCGCCAATCCCCAGGCCAGGTCACGGAAAGGCTTGTTGGGACCTATCGTCTCGTCACGGTCGTGAGGACCGGAACCATGTACCAGAATAACACAAGGAACCCTGCATACATCCGAACCGACTGCCCTCTTGGGCAAAGTCAACGTTCCGGGAAGCTTGTAGCCGTCGGCTCCCAGCGTAATATCCCTTTCATCCATTTTTGTCTTATCATAGGCTACCGGTTGGGCAGTGCTAACAGCAGGTGCAGGGACTAGCCGGATTGTATTCAGTGCCCCGTCAGCATCAAAAGCCACTAGAAAGCGGAGATTATAACGTTCAAATTCCACATCGGAATAATAGATAGTAATTCCCTGGGCAGAATCGGTCTTCCATTCTCCTTTTGATATGGATTTACCAAACATTTTCTCTGCTTGCCGGAAAGAATCATTGAAGAGTGCCGGAGCCAGTTTCTCCTGCAACTCCCGGTTCAATGCCGCATGGATGCTGTCACCTTGCCCTGCCACAAACAATTCATAAATGTGCTGCGCGCGCGCAGTATTCGCATCTTGTGCAAAGCCCCCATATACATTGCCCAGCAAGAGCAGTATAAGAGCCCACCGTCCTATGCCTCCCATCTCTTTCATCCGTATCCTTTATCAATGGTTCAACGTTCCCGTATTGACTACCGGTTGGGCAGCCTCGTCCGCACAAAGCACTACCAACAGATTGCTGACCATTGCTGCTTTCTTGTCTTCGTCCAGTTCAACAATTTCTTCTTCAGAAAGTTTATGGAGCGCCATTTTTACCATAGAGACTGCCCCTTCCACAATCTTCTCGCGTGCCGTAATAATGGCAGATGCTTGCTGGCGACGCAGCATCACAGCGGCAATTTCGGGCGCATATGCCAGATAGTTGATACGCGCTTCCACCACTTCCATACCTGCCATGGCCAGGCGTTCATTCAATTTCTGCTCCAGCTGTTCATTGATTTCCTCACCGCCCGAACGAAGTGTCAACTCTTCCGTATCAGCCTCATTATCATCATAGGCATACTGACCGGCAACCTGGCGAAGAGCGGCATCACTCTGTATCATGACGAAATTCTCGAACGCATTCATACGGTTGGCCACCGCATTGCCAAGACTGACCTGGTTCGCATTACCCGCTGTCGGAGCGGATGCAGCCATTGTTTGTGAATCAATCTCAAACATGGCTTTATAGGTGTCCTTCAGCTTCCACACCAATACCAGTCCTATAAGAATAGGATTACCAATCTTATCGTTCACCTTTATCGGCTCCACATCCAGGTTGCGTGCACGAAGCGAAAGCTTCTTCTTATTAAGGAAAGGGTTTACCCAGAAAAAGCCGGTCTCCTTGAACGTCCCTTTATATTTACCAAAGAACACCATAGCACGCGCCTCGTTCGGCTCCAGCTCCATATAGCCGGCAAACATAATAAACCATATCAGACACAGACACACCGAAAGGATCAAGGTAGGCACAGAAATGATAAACCCAAAGATTATCACTGCCGTAAGCACTACCAAATGAAGGAACAAGGCCAAAAAGCCATTCATCTTGAAACCACTGAAACCACACTCTTTTGTTTCCATATTCTATAGATTTAATTGATATCATAATGATATCACAAATATAATCAATTAAAATTAGATAAGAACAGAGAAGCAAGGAAGTTAACATATTGTATTAAGGATTATTAAGAACATGTATCCCCAGTACACAAAAATTCCGCTTGAGGGTCATGACTTACCTTCAAGCGGAATTTTCTTTTTCGACTTTGTCAGCAATGTATCAAGGCTGAATGACAAAAGACCGGCGCAGCAAACCAGCAGTCTGCGAGCTACCGCCCACCATAAGTTCATAACTGCCTTCGGAAACGCACATGGTATTGCTTTGCGGATTCCACCACACCAACTCTTTATCGCCCAAATCAAACTCTACATCGACCGTCTTTCCTGCCGGGATATGTACCCGTTTGAAAGCACGCAATGCCTTGCTCGGTCCTTCGACATCATCGTTTTTCTTCAAATAGACCTGCACAACCTCTTCACCGTCACATTTGCCGGTATTGGTTACGGGGACATTCAATCTCAATTTCTCACCGGACTTTATATTATCCGAACCAAGCACCACAGCGCCATAGCAGAAAGAGGTATAGCTCAATCCATGACCGAAGGGGAAAAGCGGTTCCTGGGTCATGTAACGGTAAGTCCGGCCGGTCATATTATAATCCTCAAAATCAGGAAGCTGTGACACATTACGGTAGAAGGTGACCGGCAAGCGTCCTGCCGGATTGTAATCACCGAACAAGACTTCGGCTACAGCCGTACCACCTGCCTGACCGGGATACCATGCCTGCAGGATAGCTCCACACCTCCCGGTTTCCGGCTCCAAGCCGATAGGAGAACCTGAACAGTTCACCAACACCACCTTTTTACCGGCACGGTGCAAAGCGGCAATCAGTTCCCGCTGGACAGCAGGCAACTCTATATCGGTACGGTCGCCTCCTCTGAATCCGGGAAGCTCAACACCCATCTCCTCGCCTTCGAGGTTCGGAGAGACTCCTCCCACAAAGACCACGACATCAGCATCCTTTACACGCTCCACAGATTTCCTCACATCCACTTCATTCTTAAATCCAAGGTCAAAGTTCAACTGTGCATCGCTACGGAAATATTCAAAATCCAATTCAACGTCATACGTTTTTCCTGCTTGTACCTGCAAAGTATAAGCACTCTTCTGCCCACCGTGCTGATTGGAGAATCCTCTCACTTCCTCCCCATTTATCCGCAATCTCCCTGAGCCATAAGCATAGATGTCAAAGACCACCTCTCCCGACTGGTCGGGAGTGAATACGCTGTTGTAGGTAGCCGAGAAGTCGGTAAGGTTCACACCCGGAGCAAAAACCGTGGCACCGGATGTACAGAAATGGAAAGGAGTGGTCACTTGGGCAGTAGTGACTGGCTCACCGTCACGAGTCACGTTATTCCAGTAGCGTGCAGTAAATCCGGGTTTCCCGTCGGCAGTCTTGCAACGGTTGAAGACGCTCTGTATCTGAGCTCTCTCCACCCATCCGCAGCCTTGTTCATAAATAAGCCGGTCATCAGTCCCCAAGGCTTTTCTAATTCCGTCCAGAATGGTGACAGTGTGCGGAGGCATACCGTTATAATTTCCCCACTGCATCACAGAATCATTGGCGTTCGGACCCATCACGGCTACAGTCAGCCCTCCACGCTTCAACGGCAAGGTATTATCCTTGTTCATAAGCAGTGTCATTGACTTGCGAGCCATGTCGAGCGCCAGAGAGTCGTGTCCGGCAGAAGCCACCACAGAAAAAGGAATGCCGGTCCAGGACACCTTCTCCGGCTCGTCCATTTCACCCAAGGCAAAGCGAGCCGTCAAAAGACGCTTGACTGCTACATCCACTGCTTTTTCATCAATCTTTCCCTGCTTCACCGCTTCTACCAGGGCCTCGTAACTCGAACCGCACTCCAAGTCAGTTCCACTCAGCACCGCAGCCGCCGAAGCGGACTCTGCATCAGGATGCGTCTTATGACCATAGTCTCTGTAAAAATCGGCAATAGCTCCACAGTCCGAAAGGACAATACCGTCAAATCCCCACTCATCGCGCAAAATCTGCATCAGTAGGCGGTCGCTACCGCAGCAAGGATCGCCCTCAAAACGGTTGTAGGCACACATCACCTCCTTCACTTTTCCTTCTTTCACCAAAGCCTCGAAAGGAGGAAGATAAGTTTCATACAAATCACGGGGCTTGATATTTTCCGCATTAAACTCATGGCGGTTCCATTCCGGACCGGAGTGTACGGCAAAGTGCTTGGCACAAGCATGCAGCTTGTCATATTTTCCATCAGTTCGTACCCTGCAAACCTTTTACAACCATCACACCCATACGGCTGGTCAGATAAGGGTCTTCCCCATAAGTCTCTATACCCCTTCCCCAGCGGGGGTCGCGATAGATATTCACTGTAGGCGTCCACATCGTCAATCCTTGATAGCGTTCATGGCTTTCCTGGGATGTATAGTAGGCATTCTTGGCACGGGCCTCATCAGAAACAGCAGTAAATACCTCGTATACAGTCTCCGGCGAGAAGGATGCCGCCATACCAATCGGTTGGGGAAACACTGTGGCCAGCCCGGCACGCGCCACTCCATGCAACGCTTCATTCCACCAGTTATAGGGCTTGATGCCCAGGCGTTCCACTGGTTTGGAGCTGTCCATCATCAAGGACACCTTCTCTTCGAGCGTCAGTTCCTTCAGCAAAAGTCCGGCACGCTCTTCTGCCGGCAGAGATGCATTCTTGTAAGTACCTGTCCACATCCCGACAATAGGAAGAGTGGCAAAAGGTAAAGAAGTTTCTGTTTCATCATGGTTTATATTAATCGTTGTTACAATCGCTTGTATCACAAAGATAAAATATTTTCTTCCAATTGCCAACACGCAATAAACTTCTTATTATAGCCTCCTCTGAATATCCTCGTTACTGTTCCGCTGACCCTTACTACGTATATCACCACCGAAAGTATAGGATACACCGATACGGAAACTGGCAAAGGCAAACTGATTGTCGGCAATTATCTTCAACCCGTTGGACATGGTTTCCAATTTGGAATGGCTGACAAACAAATTGTTGACATTCAGGCTGAGGCTGAGCTTATTGTTCAACAACCGATAAAGCATACCTGCACTGACGCTGTAAGTGGGGCTCATCAGATAGATGCCCTGATACTGACGGGAAGAATAGGAACCGGACAACGTGGCCAGAAGAGTCTTCTTTTCATTGAAGAAGAAAGTGTTGCGCAGGCTGGCGTTATAAGCCATCCTTTCTCCTCGGGAGAGGTGGTGGCAGCGCTGGAGGTAGTCCGGCGATAGCTCACTCCATGCTGGGCGTAAGCTTGCAGCCATTTGGTACGGAAAGTGTACGAATTGTTAAGCCCGAAAGCATGCGTCTGCATGAAATTCTCCCAAAGGAAAGAAGTCACATTCGTTTCGGCATCCAAGTCCACAACCTGGAAGAATACATCGTCCGAATAAGAATAATAAGCGGAAACATTGAAGTTGTTCTTCAACGTATATCCCAGTTCTGCATTGTAAGTGTAGCTGGGTTTCAAGTCCTCACGTCCGCAGGCATACGTATATTTGTTCTGATAGAACGGAAAAGGATTGACCATATTCTGTGACGGACGGGAGATGCGGTTGGAGAAACTGAAGTTCAGCGCATGCCCGTCTGTAGGCGAATAAAGCAGATAGACAGTAGGGAACAAGCGCGTATAGTCGTGCTTGTCCTCCGTATCCTTCGCTTCGGAAATACCGGTAGTGCGGGTGTGCTCCATACGCAAGCCCAACTGCATGGAAAAACGTTCGGAAAATTCACGGCTATAATCAGCATATAAGGCATAGATTTGCTCCTTGTAACGGAAATAATCATCCTGCACCAGCGTAGGGTCCGATGTATCGTAATTGATACCGTTGCGAGTGTTGGTAAAGGAGACCTTGGCACCTGCCGTTATCTTGTACTTTTCAAAAGGAAGGATGAAATCAAGAGCGGAGGAGACTACATCTACCTTGCGATGTTGCAGATAGTTGTAATCGAAGTTTGTGCCCGGAATCTCCGTACCGTCAGGCAGGAGGGTTTTCGAGAGAAAGCCCATATTTTCGTCCCGGTTGTCACGCAGGTAATCCACATCCCAAGTCATTTTCTTGCCTTTGTCATCCCAGACCTTTATCGGTATGAAAATTCAGATTGAGGCGGTCGGAACTGGTATCCTTGTCACTGTTGGAGTACAGCAAAGAATCCAATACGGCGGTAGAGGCATCGTAAACTTCCGTCCATGAAAGGGCGTTGCCCGGTTTGGGAGCACTGTGATTATAGATGGCCTGCATACCTACAGTCCAGTCCCGTTCCAACGATACGTCCACACCTCCCTGAAGGTAGAAGCTATTCATGTAATTGGTGTAGTCGGCACGGCTGTTCCAGGTGTTCTGCGGAAAATAGCGGTAATTCTTCTCACGCGTCTCATAGTTGCCCTGCGTAGTACCCCCGTTGAGGAGGATGACACGCGCCCCTTGCTGAGGTTCAGGCTTACCCCGCCATATCCGTAATTGTCCTTTTCACCAGCGCTGTAGGAAGCGGAAGCCGTACCACCCACGTAATCTTTGGGACGTGACTTCAAGCGAATATTGATGATGCCTGCATTTCCGGCGGCATCATATTTGGACGGAGGCGTGGTAATCACCTCCACCTTCAGTATCTGGGAGGCGTCATAGGAACGGAGGTAATCTATCAGTTCATCTCCCGACAGCTTCGTCTCACGGTCGTTGATATAAACCTTGATACCCCCTTTACCTATAATACCAATACTGTTTTGTCCAACCTGCAGACCGGGCACTTCACGCAGAAGGTCGAGTGCACTGCCTCCGGCAGAGGCTATGGTATTATGTGCATCGAACACTACCCTATCCACCAGACGCTTGATAACGGGACGCGCGGCCGTAACGGTCACTTCGTCCAGCAAGGCGGAAGAAGATTTCAATGTCAATTCGCCAACGTTTTTTGTTTCCTTGCAGCACAACGGGAACGTAGAGGTCTTCGCTGCCGATAAGGGTAATATGCAACAAGTATTCTCCCAGTGGCTGGTCAAAGGAAAAACAACCTTGTGTGTCGGTCAGCATACCGGTAATATAGGTACTGTCTTTTGCCTGCTTCAGCAGCACATTCGCCACCTCTACCGGTTGGCGGTTCTCGTCCTGCACACAACCGGAAAGCCGGTAAGTCTGAGCAGGAAGCAGAGTTGCCATACTTGCCAAGGCCACCCATACCATCACTCTTTTTCTAACGTTGTTCAGTAGTTTTTCTTTCATCATGCGTTTGATTTCAATATTTCACACCTTGTATTTCGCTGATACAAAGGTAGGGGTAAAACATGCCTCAAACGGTCTATATCGAGGAATAAAAAAGTCTATATCCCAAAACTACAAATCACTACATATCAACACTTTAATTTTTACAAAAGTCTATATTATGCCTTTTCCGGTCTATATGCTGCCTATAAACTCTACGATGCCTTCCTTCTCCCCCATCCCCAGTTTCTTGCGGATATTCGTCTTTCGCTGGTAAATGGTAGGAATGCTCTGTTGTGTCACCACACTAATCTCCTTCGTCGAGAAGTCCGCACAGAGCAGGCAGCAAAGCTGCTTTTCTTTGTCAATGAGCACATCGCCAAAACAGCTGTCCATCTTTGTGTAGAAGTTATCATAAATCCGGTCTATGATAGGATACAAGTCCTCCCATACCAGCAAACTCTCTACCGGCAGTTCATGGCTGGTAATACCCGAAATGCGGCGAAGCAGCTCCTGATTCTGTGAGGTAGGTTGTTTAGCCACCAGCCGTATCATGCCTAATTGCTGCAACAGTATTTTCCGAAAAAACTGCCTCGTCTTCCCCTTTCGACTGGTTCCTGGTCGCATCTTCCAGCAACCGGGTCAGTGTTTCCGCCCGTTCTTCCGCTTCAATCAGCCGGTTGCGCCGGTTACGGATATAAAGGGACACACCACCACCTGCAAGCACCAGTACCAACAGTGCCAGCAACAAATTCAGTTGTGCCTGCTTCCGTTCCACCGTCAGAATCAAGTTGGCTTGCGAAAGCGTCTCCTTCGACTCGTCCTTACGCCGGACAGTACTCTGCAACGCAGTAAGAGCATTGGCTACAGAATCATTATAGCGCGCCACGTCCAGCACATCAAACGTACGGTGACGTGTATAATCTATCAATGCCCTATATACCGCCACCATATTCTCTTCCGTCAAAAACCGGTTCCGGCCCTCGCCACGTTTCCTCTCCTTATTCAAATAGTATTCCGCCGAATCAAGCAGCCCTTCTTTCAAGAACACTTCCACTTTCACCAGATCTCCCATACGCAACTGCACCGGTCGATGACATACTGCTCCATACGACGAATAGTAGCTATTGCACCGGAAGGTCATCAAAAGAGTAAGCCTGCATCTGGGCATAGTTACGCAAATAATGCACTATCTTACTGGTATCTTCTGCCTCCACTGCCAGTTCTATGCTGCGCTCCATGTAATAGGATGCAGAATCATTCTTGTTCAGCCCCATGGCAATTCCCATAGAGAAGAAGCTTCCGGCTCTTGCGTCCAAAGCTATGGCGGTACGGAAAGTTTCTATCGCTTTCTCATAATCTTTCCAGACATACACATACCAGTATGCCTTATCAATCAGCATATCAGCCATTCTTCCCGTGTCCTGCAGCGCCTTGGCCAAAGCTACGCCGCTGTCAATGGCAGCTATACACCGTTCGTGCTCTTTCAGCCAATACCAGTACCAGGCTTTCAACTGATAGGAAAACAGATTCTTCGCCGTGTCGTTGCGGAAGACGTAATAATCGGAAGCAGGCAATATCAAGGAATCTTCCGCCATCGAGTTGTGCCGCTTATAGTCGCACATAAGCATTCAGCCATCCATACAACAGCCTCTCCTCATCCGAAAGTTGCGATGGCCTCTCTATCTGTACCAGCAAGGCATACACGCTGTCCACATTCATATTCACCTGTTTTTCTGCCAGATGTAACAGATGTGCCTCATTCATCTGCCGGCAGGCAACAAGGCACAGCAACGCAAACAATAGTCCAAGGAAAGGTAATCTATTCATAATATAGGAGATATAGTTTTTTCTATCATTTGTCTGCAACCGCAGTTTCCAGTTGCTTCAGCGCCTGCTCCAACACCGAACGCGGGCAGCCGATATTCAGCCGCATAAATCCCTTACCCGGTTCACCGAACATGGTGCCGTCATTCAGTGCCAGGTGTGCCTTGTCCACAAATAGTCTCACCAGTTCCTCCTGAGTCAGCCCCAATCCCCGGCAGTCCAGATAAATCAGGTAAGAAGCCTGCGGACGTATCATGCCGATGCCCGGAATATGCTCGCGCAGGTAGTTCTCCGTGAAATCGATATTGCCCTTTATATAGTCCAGCAGCTGTTCCAACCATTCCTCACCATGCATATAGGCAGCAGCCGCACCGATATAGGCCAGCATATGCCCTTCGCTGAACTCGCCCGCTTCCATGAACTCCTGAAAACGGTGGCGGATGTCCTCATTGAGGATAATGGCGTACGAACTTCCCAATCCCGGCATATTGAATGTTTTGCTGGGTGCCATGAAGGTGAGGGAATTCTGCGCAGCAGCCCCCGAAACAGTAGCAAAAGGATGGTGTTTGTAAGGCGGCAGAGTCAAGTCGGCATGAATTTCATCGGAGATGACAAACGTATGGTTTTCCATACAAATATCAGCAATCCGGCGTAATTCGTCCATCGTCCATACACGCCCGCCCGGGTTATGGGGATTGCAGAGAATCAATACTTTGCATCCTTGTATATCCTTACGGAAACGCTCAAAGTCAATCTGATACTGTCCATCTTTCAGGTCGAGCGGAGAGTAAACCACTTCGCGCTTCATGCGTTGCGTCACCAGGAAGAAGGGATGATAAACGGGAGTCATCACCATTACCCGGTCGCCGGGATTGGTGAAGCATTGCAATGCGAAGGCTTGACCGCGGACAATGCCGGGTACAAAAGTCAGCATCTCGCGAGTGACGTCCCAACCGTGGCGACGACTGAGCCAGCTACAAATGGAAGTATACCATTCCTCACACGCAGACGTATAGCCCAGCACTTCATGTTCAAGACGCTTCCGCAAGGCTTCCATCACAAACGGGGGCGTGCGGAAATCCATATCCGCCACCCACATGGGGAGGAGGTCATCGCGTCCCCATACACTCTTCACACCGTCCCATTTCACGGAGTCGGTACCACGGCGCTCTATTACTTCATCAAAATTGTAAGTCATTTGCTTGTCTTTTTATTGTAGTTTCACTAATTCAACGCATCAATTTGTCTTGTTTTTATACCGCCCGAAAGAGAATTTACAACTATCTGATTATCAACATGTATAAATACATCCTATTTCTGTCGTATACTGAGCCCTATTCAGCGTATACTGAAATAGGT
>ENA-OQCJ01000108-OQCJ01000108.1-human-gut-metagenome-genome-assembly--contig:-NODE-108-length-11303-cov-1.444792_pt1 | contig 11303 bp, 11 predicted proteins | sample MGYA00242501_ERZ504584 | MGnify/ENA primary metagenome ERZ504584 (study PRJEB26092, sample SAMD00036341) | human gut metagenome | host: Homo sapiens | study: EMG produced TPA metagenomics assembly of...
TCCCAATCGGCGGTCATTTCCGGGGATTGGATCTCTTCGGGCATCACGGTGATGAGGGCTTTGCCCTTGTCGGTGGGCAGCAGCACCTTGGTCTTTTTGCTGCCCTTTCGTTCCAGAAAGCCCTTCTGCACCAGCTTTTCAATGGTGGCGGCTCTGGTGGCAGGAGTGCCGATGCCCTGACGCTCCACACCCTCCGGCATACTATCCGCACTGGCGGTTTCCATAGCGTGCAGCAGGGTATCTTCGGTGAAATGCTTCGGCGGCGAGGTCTGTCCCTCTTTCAGTTCTGCATTGAGGATGCCGCACTCGTTTTCCGCTGCATTGGGCAGGGTGGTAAGTTTCTGTTTTCGGTTCAGGATGTCTGCCAGCACCTTGCGCTCCATCGCTTTCCAGCCTTCCTCCAGAACCTCCTTGCCCTTGGCGGTAAACTCCTCCCCGGCACATTCGGTGGTCAGCAGGGTTTCCAGATACCGGAAGGGCTTGCTCACCGCCATCAGCGTCCGGGCAATGATGAGCTTCAGGACGTTCTGCTCCCCCTTGGGCAGTGCGTCCAGATCGGCTTGCAGCATACTGCGGGTGGGCAGGATGGCGTGATGATCGGTGACTTTTTCCCGGTTGACGGTGCGCCGTGTCCGGGGCACAGCCTCGTCCACATCTTCCGGGGTAATGTCGAAAAATCTTTCCAGTGCCTCGGTCAGTTCCTCCAGCATTTCCTCGTCATCGTCGGTGATATAGCAGCTATCAGTCCGGGGATAAGTGGTAAGTTTCTTCTCATACAGGCTCTGCACATAGTCCAGCGTCTGCTGTGCGCTGTACCCCAGCAAGCGGTTAGCATCTCGCTGAAGGGTGGTCAGATCGTACAGCGACGGCGGATTCTCGGATTTTTCCTTGCGGGTGATGCGCTGGATCGTTGCCACCATCTCCCTTCGACAGGCTTCCAGCAGTTTTTCTGCAACGGATTTTTCAGGAATGCGGCGGCTGGATGCCGTGCAGCCACTGGTCAGTTCCAGATCCACCGTGTAGAATTTCTCCGGCACAAAGGCGGCAATGGCAGCTTCCCGCACCACCGTCATGGCAAGCACCGGGGTCATAACACGCCCTACCGCCAGCGGTTGACCGTACAGGCACGAAAAAAGCCGGGACGCATTGATGCCGACCATCCAGTCGGCACGTTCCCGGCATAAAGCCGCCTCATACAAGGCATCGTATTCAGTTGACGGTTTGAGATGAGCGAAACCTTCCCGGATGGCGGTTTCCTCCATGCTGGAAAGCCACAGACGGGAAAAGGACTTTTTGCACCCAGCTTGCTGGTAGACAAGTCGGAAGATCAGTTCTCCCTCCCGTCCGGAATCGCAACTGTTCACAATGCTGTCTACGTCCGGGCGGTGCATAAGTTTTTGCAGGATGCCAAACTGCTTTTTGGTGCTGGCAGACACCAGATACTGCCACTTCTGCGGTAGGATGGGCAAGTCTGCGATACTCCACTTGACGTACTTGGCATCGTAGACATTGGGCGGAGCAAGTTCCACCAGATGACCAACGCACCAGCTGACGAGATAGCCGTTGCCCTCAAGGTAGCCGTCCTGACGGCTGGTGGCACCGAGGACTTTGGCATAGGACATGGCAACTGATGGTTTTTCTGCTACAACTAGAATTGAAATAAGCGTTCCCTCCAATCTGTTTTCATTTGGATATGTACGGCGGCAAAATGCCGCCTTGAAATCAGATGGGTTCGGTGTCCTGCTCGTCCGGGGCTTCGTCCTCATCCGGCACATCGGTCGGAATCTCAAAATCGCCCTTGTCCTCGGTGTAATCTGCATCAGGGTCAAGGGCTTCTTTTTCGGCCTGCTTTTTCTGCTTCTGCTTTGTGAAAGCATAGAAAATTCCGCCTGCCGCCAGTGCAATCAGCACGACCACGCCCAGAAAGGCACCTGAATACTTCGTGACTTTGTTCTCCTTGGGCGGTTCAGCGTTTTCCGCTTCCTCTGCGGCTTTCTTGGCTTCTTCCTCGGCTTTCAGCCTGTCCAGTTCAGCCTGTGCTGCCGCTTCTTTTTCCGCAGTGTAGGCATCCGCAGCTTCTTCCTCCATCAGAGCCAGAAGGTCGGCTTCGTCCACGAGGTTCATAAAGTGGACGGTCTGCTGCCCCTTGGCATTACGGTCGATGACCAAGTAGAAGGTGTTGCCGGATTTGCTGACCAGCGTAATGAACTGCTGTCCGCTGCCATCGGAATAGTTGGTGTGGTAGTCGTCCACCAGCGTCAGGTTGCCCTCCGGGGTCAGGGCACCAGAGGTTTCGTCCGTGATGGTGACAACATCTTCCTCCACGACTTCCGGCAGAACGGGCTGTTCCACCGGGGCGGTATCGCCCTCAAAGGCAAAGGCGGGAGCTGCCATGCCAGCGCACAGTGCCGCCGATACCAGCAGTGCGCCCAGTTTCTTAATCTTCATCTGCATCCTCCTTCTCGAAAGTTGCACCCACGGCAGACAGCGCAGCCGGGTTCGGGGTGGTGGTAGCCGACTGCCGCAGCAGGGCGGCGAGCTGTTCCGGCGTGACCTTTGCAGTCCGCACCATCTCGTTGACCTCGGCGGAATCCTCCTCCTGAATGCGCCGTTCCAGAATCTCGATGCGGTTGTTCAGTTTGATGCGGCGCTCCTTCTCTTTTGCCAGCATCGCCCGCAGCTTATCCGATTTTTCGCTCATAGTAATTCCTCCAATCATTTTGAAAGCCGTCCAAACCCGGCGAGATGCTTCTCCCAGTAGGACGAGTGAATGTTTGCGTACTTGATGGGGTCTCCGGCACTGACCATCATGCCGTTTCCGAGGTAGTGGAGTAGGAAAGTGCCGCCTTATCGTATTTCTACGACAGGTCTGCACAGACCTCTCCCAGAACCGTGCTTGCGCCTCTCAACGCACACGGCTCCCCATTTTTTGCTCCATTTCAAAAGTCATTCCGTTTTAGTTCCATGATGAATTCTCATGTGGCATTTGTGGCACACAACGATTGTCTTGCGCCTCTTTGCCAGCATGACTTTCTCCCAATCAGCTTTACCTTTCAGGTTTTTGACCTTGTTTACATGGTGGATTTCATAGCTATCGCTGTCTGTACAGCCGCAGACTTCACAGACTTTGGCCTTCAGACGTTCCTCGAAGGAGGTTGTGTTGTGCGAATAGCGATACACCAAATCGGGCACTTTTTCCGTCAAATCTTTGCCTTTGCAATCGCTGTACTTAGCGAACATCATACGGCGTTTTCCCTTTTTGGTTTCATACGGAACACCCCATGCGCCAGTCCCATCTTTGTATTCATAACGAACCTTAGAAATTCGGGAGCGATGCTTGTTTGCGAGTGTTTTCAGACAGCTGTATTCCATCAGATAGCCAAAGTAAACGAGCTTGTTGAAGTTGCTTGCAATGGCATAATAGTTACAGAGCCCTCGGAGTTCCGCATTATAAATCATTACGATTTCCAAATCCGTGCGGTTCAGCAGAATGGGGCGATGAATAGGAATCAACCTCTTTCCATCCCTTTTAGCGATGCTATGGGACAGTAAATAGGTCTCCACCTTATCTTTCAGTGGAATATTGAGTTCCACTTTGTTGTTCATAGTGCGCATTTTTCGTTTTCCAGAGCGTTTGACACTGGCATCCCTGCGCACCCGAACATCAAAACCAAGGAATCGGGCAGGAGTATTGCTGTGCGTAATGAGGGTCTTTTTCTTGACTCAACTCCATTTTCAGAGTGTCCCGGACAAAATCCGTGAGTTTTGCCTTAATCGCTTCGCATTCCTCTCTTGTCCCATTGACTGCAATCAGAAAGTCATCTGCATAGCGAACATATTTCAATCGCTTATCGGTACACGCTTTTGCAGGTGTCCGAAATAACTGCTTTGTCAGTTGCTTGTGCTGAGCAATCAGCTGCTCCCGCATTGTTCCTTCAGCTTTCTTGATTTTCTCATGCAGTGCATCTCGTTTGTGTCTTATCGCGTTGTATTCTTCCGTAAAGTTTCTCGGATTGTATCCGTGGTCAAATTCCTTCTTCAGCTGCGTGATATACCTGTCCAGTTCGTTCAGGTAGACATTCGCAAGAATCGGGGAAATGATTCCACTGCGGGCATCCGCTATAGGTTTCATGGAAATCCCAGTCTTCCATATAGCCGGATTTCAGAAACATACGAATCAGATTCAGAAAACGAGCGTCCTTGATTTTTCGGTTCAGCACACCAATCAGCGTGGAATGGTCGATGTTATCAAAACATCCTTTGATGTCGCCCTCAATGAACCACTTTGCTCCGGTAAACTCATGCTTGATCATGGCAAGTGCCGTGTGGCAGCTTTTGCCCGGTCGAAAGCCGTGGGAATAGATAGAGAAAATTGGCTCATAGATGGCTTCCAGAATCATACGGATAGCTTCTTGCACCAGCTTGTCAGCGAATACAGGAAGTCCCAGCGGGCGCAGCTTGCCGTTCTTCTTTTGAATATAGGTTCTGCGTACCGGCTTGGGTTCATATGACCCTGTTCTCAATGCTTCAATGATGGCTGTCACATACTGCTCGCTAAATCCATCAGCCGTATCATCATTCACCCCCTTCGTTCCTGCACCCTTATTGGAGTAAAGATGCTGGTAGGCGATGAAGTAAATATCCGGCCTCAAAAGATAGCGGTACAGTCGTGTGAAAATTTCATCGTGGTTCTTTTGGGAATTCTCTTGTAATTTTGTTAAAATCTCCATTGTTGATTTCATTGAGGCTTTCCTCTCTAATCAATTTCTGATTTTAATGCGCAAAAAACTGCTTCTCTTCGCCATGTGAGCGGCTTTCCCGCATCCGATTTTACGGCTTTTCCTGTCAATTCAGGATTCTCGGACTACTACAGAAGCTCCGTTGTCATGCCGGATTTTCAGTGTCATCTTTCTAGCATAGCTTTGAAATTTATCACATTGCTGCATTACACATAGCTTTTTCAAGCGTTCCGTTAGACAATCTCCAGTTGACGATAGTAGTAGGTCAATGTGAATTATCGGATATGCTTTTGTTCCGTTACTATCGGTTCTCCGACGTGCCGCACAGGGGATTAGCAACCCATAGGAAGGAATTTATTTCCTACGGTCCCTGTACCAAAGGTTTCAGACAATTTTCCTTTGCCCACACGTAACAAGGGCTTGGAACTCACCTTAAACAATTCAGTTTTATCCTTATATTCACTTATCCTTGCAGTTCAGTCGTGCCCGATTGTCTTTAGGCAACTTACCGCTTTCCTGCCGTGCTCTTTTCCCGTACATCTTTCGACTTTCGGTAAAGCAGGTGGATTCCCGCGTTGCTTTGCGGGGTAGTACCTTAGCCACAGCCTCCTTTCTCTACTTCTACTATCGTCCTTACTGGACGCACGATGCCCACATGACTTTTCCCCGGCGTATCATACGTTCCTTCAAAGAAAACAAGATCACCGGGCTTTGCTTCGGCTTCGGAAATGTGCTGGCTTTTCTGCCATAATCCGTTGGCGGTGGTTCTGCCCACATCGTAGCCGTTCTGGTTGTAGACCCAGCAGACGTAGCCGCTGCAATCAAAGCCTGTTTCCGGGGTGGAGCCACCCCACACATAGGGCGTACCCACATACTTTTGGGCTTCCTTGTAGATGGCGGCAAACTCGCTGTCGGTCAGAGCTTCTGCCGGAACCTGATAGTCGATGCCCGGTGTGCCGGAGCCATCGGAGCCACCGGGCGGTAATCCGCCGTTGAACAGATAGGGTCTGCCGCCCAAGGTATCTTGGAAAATCTCGTACCGTTTCCACTGGTCGTTGTTCAGTTCCTCCCGGATGACCACCTCCAAGCCACGGTTCACCAGCTTGGTGTGGAAGATGCGGTACTCATAGGGCACCTGCGTAGGGACTGGAATTCCTGCCGGACTGATGACCCAGACGGTCTTATACCGTATCTGCACCTCTACCCATGTGGTCAGCTTGTACTGTTTTTTGAAGGTTTCCTTCAGCTTGCCCTGCACCTCCGACCGGGTGTAATCGTCATACAAGGTGGTCAGGAACGAGGTCAACTGCCACGGGTCATGCTCGATGGGGTCGAGATGGTACTGGTACTCGTTGTAGCCGGGATGGTCGGTGGGGGTGCGCTTGATTTTCTTGTCCAGTTTCTTTTCCAGCTTCTTGTAGTCCTGTTCTGCACCCCGGATGTCCCTGTCCTCGGCAGAGTACATGGTCTGCCCGGACACCTGTGTGCCGCCGGAAAAGAGGATACCGCAGGAGGAAAAACCAGACATCACCATGAGGATGAGCAAAAGAAAAACGCCCACGATCACCAGAACGTGTGCGTTGCTTTTGGCGGCATTCATCAGCCCCTTTACGGCAGTGCTGACGGCAGTTTTGCCTTTCTCCACCGCCTGTTCCACGCCTGACCGGGCAGCAGATGCGCCATTGGATGCCGCCTTGCCGCCTGCGGTCTGCGCCGCTGTGCCCGACCGGGCGGCAGCATAATAGCTCTGCCGGATATCCTGTTTCTGCCGCCACCGGGAAAGCCAGTTGGAGCCGCCCTCGCTGGTGCTGGATGCGCCTGCATCTTGTGGCGCAGTTGGCTCCCGTGCAGAAGATTTTGCGGTTTTGGTGCCTTTCCTGCCCTGCGGCTTGGCTTTTTTCTTGAGCTTCCGGGCGTATCTGCTCTTGGAAATATCCCGGACATTTCCAGCCGCTTTTTCGCCCTCGCTCAGAGCCTGTGTGCCCACATTGTCATCCTCGTATTGGTCAACCTCTCGGTGCACCGCAGACCGGGCGGCATGGGCGGCGTACATTTCCCGCTTCTGTGCCTTGCTCAACCGGCTCAGTTCGTCCGGGGTCAGTTCTGCCTTGCCGAACCGCAGATGCTGTGCCTTTTCCGCAGCTTTATCTGCATCGGTTTTCAGCTTTTTCTTTTTGGGCACCGACTGCTCCACCTTGGCTTTTTTCGGAGGAGAACGGGTCTTTTTGGTAGACGATTCCTCTTTGATGTTCAACTTCGGTTTGCTCATTTCTGTGCGCCCTCCGAAACTTCACCCAACTTGGTGGTCATAATACGGTAGAGTTCCAGATCGGTGGGGAAGCGGTCAACAAAGGGCAGAATCACATTGCCGAAAAACAGCAGCCCCTCGCCCTCGCCAGAGTGGGTCACATAGGAAAGCTGATGGGGCGAGATGTTGAGCTGTTTTGCAAGGATCTGCCGGTCTCCTGCCGCCTGATTCAGCATGATGATCATGTCACTGTTCTCGAAAATATTCTCGACTTCACGGGAAGAAAGAAGGTCTTTCACGTTCTGGGTCAGCCCCGTGGGAATACCGCCCCACTTACGGAAACGCTTCCAGATTTCTACGGAATACGCCGCAGTCTGTTCCTCTTTTAAGAGGAGGTGCATCTCATCCATATAATATCGGGTGGACTTGCCGCTGCTGCGGTTGGCTGTGACACGCCCCCAGACCTGATCCTGCACAATGAGCATACCGAGCTTCTTCATCTGCTTGCCCAGTTCTTTGATGTCATAGCAGACGATGCGGTTGTTGACGTTCACATTGGTGCGGTGGTTGAACAGATTCAGACTGCCCTTGACGTAGATTTCCAACGCCGTAGCAACATGGTGGGCTTCCTTCTCGTCCTGTTGGAGTAGGGCATTGTACAAAGTCCTCAAGGATGGGCATATTCTCCGGGCAGGGGTCGGCAAAATATTTGCGGTAAATCAGATGCACACAGCGGTCGATGACGGTTTTCTCCACCGGCAGCAGCCCTTCCTTGCCGCCCACCACCAGTTCGCACAGCGAAAGGATAAAGTCAGCTTTCAGGGAAAGCGGATTATCTTCCTCCGAATAGTTGGCGTTAATGTCCATGGGGTTGATGAACTGGGTGCTGTTAGGCGAAATTTTGATGACCTGACCTTTCAGCCGGTTCACCAGCGGAGAGTATTCGCCTTCGGGGTCGTTGATGATAATATCATCGTCCGTCACCAGAAACGCATTGGCAATTTCACGCTTTGCCGAGAAACTTTTGCCGGAGCCGGGAGTACCCAAAATCAGGCCATTGGGGTTCTTCAGCTTCTTCCGGTCCACCATGATAAGGTTGTTGGACAGGGCGTTCAGGCCGTAATACAGGCTTTCTTTGCCGGACTGGTACAGTTCCTGTGTGGTAAACGGAATGAAGATGGCGGTGCTGCTGGTAGTCAGCCCTCGCTGAATTTCGATCTGGCAGTCAGCCAGCGGCAAGCTGCTCATCAACCCCTGCTCCTGCTGAAAATCCAACCGACACAGGTTGCAGTTGTGCTTCTGTGCAATACTGGATGCCTGAAAAACATTGTTTTCCAGTTCCTGTTCCGTGCGCCCGGTGTTCAGCACCAGAAAAGTGACGAGGAACATCCGCTCGTTCTGGCTCTGCAATTCTTTCAGCAGGGCTTTGGCATCCCTGCCGTAGGTCGCAATCCGACGGAATGATGTCAATGTCATACCCGGCACGGATGGCTTTTTTCTGCTCCTCGATTTTGCTGCGATCCAGTTCCGTGATGGTGCGCTTGACCGTCTTGATGGCCTTGTTCTGGTCAACGGACTGGATGTGCATGGTGACGATCTGGCTGGAATCCATATCGAGGAAGTCTTTCAGCAGCTGGTCGCTGATGTCGGATGCCGTGATGCTCAGAAAGCTGGCGGCGCAAAAGATACCGCCCATCTGGAAGGTGCGGCTGTTCTTGAATGCAAAGGCGGTGGGTGCAATGGCATCCTTCACCGAAAGCCCACTTTTTACGAGGTCTTTCCAGTCGAAATGAAACTTGGATGCGCCGTCCATGTTGAACATATCGTGCATGAGTTTCAGCCGCTGGACACCGTTCAGGGGCTTTGCCTGCACCCCCAGCCGGTGGAAGTTGTTCAGCAGATCGTTCTGAATGTGGTCCAGCCGGGGCTTGACCTGCGCCATGCTTTCGCCCTCCACACCAAAGGTGATGAACTTGGTCTTGGTCAGACCATTATTGCCCTTGGCAAGCTGCTGGCGCAGCATCTGGGAATACTCGGCGCGCACATCGTCAAAACCATCCCGCTGGTACGGGATACGGATGCTCTTTTCAAATTCGGTGCTGTCGGTTGCCATGTTCACAAAGGACAGTTCAAATTTGATGGAGCTGTCAAAGAAGTTGAGGAAGGAGCACCATTCCTCGAAAATGGCGGTCTTGTCCTCCTGCTGGGCAAGCTGATAATTGATGTCCTGATACTGGATGGTGCGGGTGTAATAGTTGGGCTTCACCCGGCAAGTGCCATCCTCAAACATCCGCTGCATGGGGATGGACTGCTGGGCGGTCCGGGGCACAGCAGGCTTTGTGTTCTGCCTGCGCTTCTGCGCAGACTGCGGCTTGCTGTGCTTATCGGTCTTTTTCCAAAACGGGATCATGGGTCATGCCTCCCTTCATCAAAATCGCATAGTAGTTGTTGGTCTTGTAGGGGCGAATCTTCGGGCGGAGAAACCGGGACTGCACATAGTACGACAGCAGCTTTTCCATGGGCTGGCCGTTTTTCTCGTACATTCCAAGGAAGAACGCCGGCAGCATCACCGCCATCATGCCGAGGGTGGCGGCAGTGTTGCCGCCGGAATCTCGGAGAACAAAAAACAGCGGCACTCCAATGAGAGCCGCTGTGCCAAAGCAGACAAGCTGCCGTTTGGTCAGGTTGAATGCCACTTTGGATTTGACCTTGGTCAAATCACGGGGCACAGAGATATACGCAGCCAAGTAAGCACCTCCTTTAATGCGCTCCGAGGACGGATTTTGTCACGGAACTGGTCTTGAACAGGCTGAAACAGAGCAGAACAGTGTAGCCCACAATGCTCCAAATGGAGTTGATGGCGTCCCCGGAAATTGCCACGCTCTGGATCAGCACGGCATAAATCGCCACGCAGATGAGGATGAGAAAGCCTTGAAAGCCCAATGCGAACAGGCATTTCAGGTAGTTCTGCCCCATGTGCGACTGCTCGTGGTTGCCCCATGTTGCCATGGGGATGGGCGCAAGGCTCACCATGCAATATATCTCAATCATACGCCCGTACACGATGACGAAAATGATAATGCTCAAGATCCGCATGGTGATGCCGATGAAGAAACTTTGCAGGAAAAGCCCGAACAGGGGTCCTACATCCATCTGCATCAGGCTGGATTGCAGCATGGACAAACCAATGTCATTGACACGGGTGTTCCCGGCGATGATGCCGCTGGAATCGGACACTACTTTCTGGGTGACGTCGAACACCGCCATCACAATATCGAAGGTGTTGCTGATGAGCCACACCGAAACAGCGGTCTTGAAAATCCAGCGCATGATGAGGGCAGGCTCGAATTGCGCCATGTTGTTGTGCTGGGTGATCATCTCGATCAACTCATAACAGGCGATGAAGGTCAGGATGATGCCTGCAATGGGTAACACCACATTCCGGGAGAGGGCTTCGATCATTGCGAAAACGCGCGGTTCAAAGCTGGAGGGCTTGGTGCCCACCTGCTGGGCGATATTGCCGACCTGCGTGTTCACATCGTCGAACAGGCCGGAAAGATTGGACATAATGCCTGCCGTCAGAATGCCTTTGATCCAGTCGGCAATGGCTTTGAGAACGGTTTCCATTCAGCAGTCACCGTCCTTTAGGTGAAGTGGTTGATAAGGGTCTTGAGGAGATTCAGGAGAAAAATAATGTGGGTCAAAAACTGCATAAGACACCGCCTTTCATTGATGGGTGGAGATTCGTACCGCAATGCGCTCCTTATGATAAAGGGCTGTTATCCACAGCAGAGATGGAGCGATTGCGTATGTACAGGCGGGAAGACCCGCCTGCGGCTCTTAACCGAACAGACCGCTCAGCAGGGGAATGAGGGTGATGCCCACCAGCGCTACGCCGCCGCCAGCCATGAGCTGCTTCATGCCCTGACTCTTGGAGCCGGGATTGTCGTTACCATAACCCTCAAGCAGATTGATAGCACCCCACACGCCGAGACCGGCACCGAGGGCAACAACGAGGGTCTGGAGGACTTCGATAGCAGAGTTAAAGAATTCCATAGTCGTTTCTCCTTTATAAATGAAAGTTGTAGACCGTCCGTACACACCTGAAGCTGCCTATTGAAGCCGCGAACTGCGGCGGAAGTGGGCTTGCTGGTGTACCTCTCTGGTCAGGATAAAATAAAACCGCCTACCGGGTCAGGCAGACGGAAGCGAATCAGCATCCACCACGATGAACTCATCACCGGGGTGGATCTTTTCTTTTCGGTTCAGATATTTTTCAATATCGAAGGTGTTTTTGGGGTCGTAGTCCGAGGTCA
>ENA-OQCJ01000109-OQCJ01000109.1-human-gut-metagenome-genome-assembly--contig:-NODE-109-length-11285-cov-1.099839_pt1 | contig 11285 bp, 10 predicted proteins | sample MGYA00242501_ERZ504584 | MGnify/ENA primary metagenome ERZ504584 (study PRJEB26092, sample SAMD00036341) | human gut metagenome | host: Homo sapiens | study: EMG produced TPA metagenomics assembly of...
CAGCAGTTTACGATACAATGATGAAAGAATGGCAAAACTCAATAACAAACGGGAAGATGAATTATTTGCATACTCCAGTTATCCCAACTTGGGTACTTCCTTATCAGCCGGAAGCCTCAACCTTCCCCGCGTCTACTGCCTTGTCGGAAATGGAACGGCCTCTGCCAGTGAACTCGTCATTAATTCCTTAGAAGGAATAGATTTGGACGTAATACTTATAGGTGAAAAGACCACTGGTAAGAACGTAGGTATGGAATATGAGGAGTACACTGTCCGGAATAACACATATCGTGTTGTTCCTATCACCTTCCAAAGCTATAACGCCAAAGGATTCGGGGAGTATGAAAAAGGATTTGAACCCGATATATTGATGGATGAAACCAATCCTTATAACGAACAAGGTGTATTCTATATTCATAAAGATTATGGAAACAATGAAGAACCTCTGTATGCCAAGGCCATTGAACTGATTACCGGTACAAATCCAGCCCCCCAAACGCGCAGTGCAGTGGTCAATACATTGGATGGTAAAACTTATAAGTTGCCGCTATCTTCCGTCCTGGACACGACGGTATGCTGATGCCTGCCAGACACGCAGAATAATGAGTGCACACAATATTCTTGGAAAAGCCGGTGAAGACGCCGCTGCCAAATACTTGGAACAGAACGGTTACACCATACGTGACCGTAACTGGCGGAAGAATCACCTTGAGCTGGATATTGTAGCCGACAAAGATAAGGAACTGATTATTGTGGAAGTGAAAACCCGTAGCAATACGGATTACATTGAGCCGCAGGATGCCGTGAACTGGCAGAAAATACGACGTATTGTCGTAGCGGCCGATGCCTATATCAAGCACTTCTGCTTGGATGCACCCGTCCGCTTCGACATCATAACGGCTGTAGGCGAACCGGGTGCATTCAGGATAGAGCATCTCAAAGAAGCCTTCTATCCGCCGATGTTCTGAGAGTTGAAAATTGACAAGCAAGAGTTATTTCAATCGTAAATTGTAAACCGTAAAACCGTAAATACCATCATGGACATCGAAACCGCCCGCGAATATTGCCTCAGCAAAAAAGCCGTCACGGAATGCTTTCCGTTTGACGAATACTCGCTCGTGATGAAAGTCATGGATAAAATGTTTGCACTTATCGACCTGGAAAGCGCCAACAAGATTTGTCTGAAATGCGACCCCGAATATGCACTCGAACTGCGGGAGCACTATGTTGCCATCGAAGGTGCCTATCACTTCAACAAAAAGTACTGGAACCAGGTGTTCCTTGACGGTAACGTCGACGACAAACTGTTGAAGCAACTGATAGACCACTCCGTGGAAGAAGTATTGAAGAAGTTCACCAAAAAAATGCGTACCGAATATGAAGCCCTGCCCTGACACATTCCCGTTCCCGCTGGTGGCATTGGACGAGACGGCATCGACCAACCAATACCTCAGCCAGCTTTGCAACCAGTTGCAAGAATCCGTTGCCGAACTAACAACCGTGACTGCCGAGTTCCAAACTGCCGGTAAAGGCCAGCGCGGCAACACCTGGGAAGCTGAAGAAGGCAAGAACCTGCTTTTCAGCTTTGTACTCTACCCTTCTTTTCTGGAAGCCCGCCGGCAGTTCATCCTTTCACAAATCGTTTCCCTCGCCATTAAGGAAGAGCTGAGCAGATGGTCTGATGAAATCACCATCAAATGGCCGAACGACATTTATTGGAAAGACAAGAAAATCTGCGGCATACTGATAGAGAACGACCTTTCCGGACATCATATCAGGCGCAGCATTGCCGGAATCGGTATCAACATCAACCAGGAAGTCTTCAACAGTGATGCTCCCAACCCCGTCTCACTGAAACAAATCACCGGAAAGGAGCACGACCGTTATGAAATCCTTGCCCATATCCTAAGACGTGTACAAATCTACTACAACAGCCTCCAAATGGAGGACTTCGCCGTCTACTCCGACGAGATATCCACACGGTATGCCCGCTCCCTTTTCCGTCGCCGGGGATTGCACCCTTATGAAGATGCCAACGGCAAGTTCCTTGCCCGGTTGCTGCGTGTAGAGCAAGACGGACGGTTCGTGCTGGAGGATGAAGGAGGAAGTGAACGGGAATATCTGTTCAAGGAAGTGCAATACATTCTGTAAGAAATGCACAACCCGTGCCATCGCATTGGCAAAGTTGTGCCACCATACTGGCACAGCCTTGCCATCGTACTGGCACGACTGTGCCAATACGATGGCACAAACATAAGTCCATAGTAGTGTACTACTGCCCTACTTCAAACTTTACTTCAGTTCCTTTCAGAAGGGGGGAAGCAAACTTTACTTTAACCGGTCCCTCTCCTCCGGTAGTCTGTATATAGGCCAGCAAACGCCCGTGGTATACGCGGTGACGGTTATCGGTATAATCACTCATGTCACTGTTGTCAGAGCCTCGAGCCCAAGCAGACGCGCCGCTCCTTCAACTGTACACGTAATTTCATTGTCGCCAAGTTTCACAACAGTACCTTCTTCGTCAACCACCTCTACGGTTATGTGCGCAGTGGCGCGGTCGCCGGACAAAATAGTGCGATCCGCCGTGGCACGGATGGCATAAGGACGTCCAGATGTCCGGATGGAATAGCTCGACAAAGCATTTCCTTCCTTATCGCAGCCCTCAGCACGAAGCTCACCAGCCCGGAAAGGAATATCCCAGTAGATGATGCCGGTCTTTTCATCATAAGGTTTCATCTCGCCTACCACCCTGCCGTTGAGCAGCAAACGCGCCTGCGGAGCATTGGTATAACACACCACACGTATGTTCTGCCCCTCGTCATAGTTCCAGATGTCCCATGCATCAGGCGAAAGGAATACATGCTCGGGATGCTTGGGATTGACATATACCGGATATGTTCCTGCATACGTGACCGGATTCTCGCACCACAACGAAGCCCGGAAATGTCCGCGTGGCTTGGGGAAACTTCCGAAATCGAGCAAACCCGTGTACAAACCGCGGGACGGCCATCTGCCCGATTCACCCAGATAATCCGTACCGGTCCAGATGAACTGCCCGAAGATGAAATCCTTGTCGCGGACGGCATACCAGGCATCAAGCCCCGAACCCGTCTCGCTTCCATAGATAATGCGGTCCGGATAAGTGGCATGGTCTTGGTCGTAGCGGTTTTCCGTATAGTTATACCCCACCACATCCACAGCATCGGGATACTCCGTCTCGTTCGACATCACGACACCCGCCAAAGCTCCGGTCACGGGACGGGAAGTGTCCACGGCACGTACACAGGCAGCCAGACGCTTTGCTATGGTTCCGATGCGCATGGCATCGGGAGCATCCGGCTTATAGCCCCCGAACATAGGCTGGTTGATTTTAGCTCCATCAAGAACGGGATGCGAATAAGGGTCGTTCGGATAATCCACTTCATTGCCGATACTCCACAAGAAAATACAGGTATGATTGCGGTCACGACGTACCATATCGGTTACGTCCCGTTCTATCCACTCCTCGAAGAAGTCGAAAGTACCGTCATAACTCGGAGTACCCACATTCCAGCCTTGTACCCATTTGCGTTTCGGAAACTCCCATTCGTCAGAGACTTCATCCATTACAAGAAATCCCAGGCGGTCACACAGTTCATAAAGAACGGGGGCTTGTGGGTTATGGCTCATGCGGATGGCATTTACGCCAATCCCTTTCAAGTTATTCAGGCGGCGTTCCCATACCTCCGGCGGCACTACTGCACCCAGCACTCCTGCATCATGATGCAGGCATACACCTTTTACCTTCATCCAGTTGCCGTTGAGGGCAAAACCTTTGTTGGCATCAAATTCCAGCGTACGCAGTCCCACTTTGGTCTCACTGCCGTCAATGCGTTTGCCATTGGCAAGCAATTCGGTTTTCAATGTATACAGATACGGATTATCCAGATTCCAACGATGGGGTTTGGACACTTTCAAGTCAAGACTTTGCTTGGCAATGCCCTCTTTTCCATCGGCAACACGCACACGGCGTTGTGCCACCTTCTTTCCGGCAGTATCGTACAGTGAAGCCTTCAGTTCCAGTTTGTCGGAAGTTGCCTTGTGCTTCTCCACCTCTACATCGACCGCAACGACGGCTTGCTTGTCTGTCAGCGAAGCGGCATGCCAGCCCACACCCCATTGCGCAATATGTGTATCGGGAGCAGCCACCAGCCATACATCGCGATAGATGCCCGACCCCGTATACCAACGTGAATCGGCATAACGGCTATGGTCTACACGGACAGCCAGCACATTGTCGCCTTCCTTCAGGTAAGGGGTCATGTCGTAAAGAAACGATACATAGCCGTTGGGGCGCCTGCCAAGCAGATGCCCGTTCAGGTAAACCTCGCTCCGGTTATATACCCCTTCGAAATAGATATAATGACGTGTTGCGTTGTCTTCAACCCTGAAGTGTTTGCGATACCAGCCTATCCCACCCGGCAGGTACCCGGTGCAACTGGCCAGTGTGGGCGACAATTGCCCCTCTATGGACCAATCGTGTGGCAAAGAAAGCTTCCGCCATTCGCTGTCGTCATAGTCAGTCCGGACAATAGCCGAGTCGTCCGTCAGCCGGAACAGCCATCCGTCATTGAATTTTGCGGCATCGCCAAATGCCACCTGCGCCTTTATCGGAGCAACGACCAGCATTGCCAGCAAAAAGATAAGAGCAGTCCTGTTATTCTTAAAATACATTTTCATATAGATTTTCTTTGAAGTTAAACTAATTCCTTACTTCAGGCTATACACCACGGTTGTCACACTCTTGGCTTCCAGAATCACCTGCTTGCCTGCCGCCACCGTTCCTTCCACCAGATTCTTGCTACCGGTAGTTGTATAAGTAGCTATTGACTTCGCTTCATTGCTCCATCCCACATGCGTTTCACCTAAGCGAACCGCCTTATCAGACATGTTTGTATAGACGGCCACTACCTTATCCCCCTCGGGAGAAAGCCAGGCGGAACCGAAAAAAGTACGCGATTCGTTCAAGTCAAGGGCAATACGGCGGTATCCCGGACGGATAAAGCGGCTGTAATTGCCCAGTACCCAAAGAGTGGCAGTAGCCTGATAGCTTCCCTCCTGCTCTATATCACCATACTCGCCACCGGCAGGTACCAGCGAAATCAAGAGAAAACGGTTCTTATGCCCCCAACGGGAAACATCCATCGATGTCCAGTAACTCCAGGAAGACACCCCAGCCACAGTGAGGTCATTGTGGATGACCTTCGACATGTAGAAAGCGATATCCATCTCAGAAGCCTGCTCGTAGCCCACGAATTCGGAACTGCTGTAATTATCGCCCAGCATACTCCATTCACTCTGCCAAACATCCAGATTATACTGACCGGCAGCCTGGGCCACTTGCTTGCGCACGTTGCGCATACCGTCCCATGTGCCGTCAGTCCAATAGCTGTGTCCGCAAATGAGATTCTTCACGTGTGCCAAGTCACCCACGTAGGCGGAAGAGCCGGGTGTAAAGAAAGCTGAGAATACATTACTGCGGTTGGCATCGCCTTTCACTTTATACAGATACTCCCAATCACCGGATTCGCCCAAGAGAATGTCTGTGGAAAGCCCCCGGTCATCCAACGACATATCCAACTCGCGTGCCAGTGCAGCCACTTCGTCATTGGTCCAGCCACTGCCCTCCTGACCGCTGTCCCAGTTGTACTGCGGCTCGTTGACGGGCGAGATATGGCTTATGTGATAGCCTTCACCGGTATAACGGGCCGCTACATCGGCCATATATCCTGCAAAGTCACCATAATGCTCCGGTTTCAGATTGGAAAGTCCCCCTCTGGCGGAAAATCCTTTTCCATTATAGGTGTACTGCACGGGAGGTGTATTGCTGAAAAGAACGAAATTGTTACATCCCAGCTCCTTGGCACGGTCCATGAAGTAACGTTGTCCCTCGCAACGGGTCCAGTCGTACGTCAAGTCATCCGTAAGATAGGATTCCGCACGACGGGATTTATCCTCGATGCCGCTGGCTTCACCTTGCGCGGCACTGCCGCCACCAAGATTCACCCGCCATTGGGAAAGGCCGATTCCTTTCGGCTTGCCGCCCACAATCTCTGAAGAAAAAAAGCAGTTCCGTAATCCCCGCACGGTGCGAAGTCCATGACTTGCCCACAAAGGCAGGCGACCAACAGTCCGAAGCGCCAAAGCCGGCTATTGTCTGGAAAGTCTGTCCGGCATCGATGCTCACCAGTTTCTCTACGCTGTTTGTAATGTCCGGACCCTCAGGAGTGTCTGGAGTATCCGGCGTAACGGGAGAATCGTCGCTGCAAGCCATTGCAGCAAGCAGTGCCGGAAGAATAAAAATGTGTCTCAAATTCATGATATTGTTTCGGATTAAAAAAACTGCCGCGGATAATCCATTGCAAACTATCCGCGACAGAATATAAAGACCTATTGAATAATCAGTTCCTGCAACAATCTGTTTTCATCAGAATGTGTTTAATTCCAACCCGGGTTCTGGGTAATGGAACCGTTGGACATCGTGATTTCGTACAAAGGAATGGGGAACACCATGTCGCGGTTTTCATTGAAAGTGATGCCTTTGTCACTTGCTTCACCTTGATTTTCCCACTCAAGAGCGTCACGGGTAGCCTCTTCAGTGTTCCACTTCACAAAGGAACCGTTCGGTCCCAGGATATTGCTAATCATCTTTTTACCATTTGTATCAGTCCAGCGGCGGATATCATACAGACGGTTCTGCTCGAAAGCCAATTCCAAACGGCGCTCCAGGCGAATGGCACTTTGCAATGCCTTTCCACTTGCCGTAACGTCATCCAACTTGGCACGTCTGCGCACCTGATTGAGAGCATCACGGGCAGAAGCGTCATCACCCAGTTCATTGCAAGCCTCAGCATACATTAAAAGGACATCGGCATAACGCAGAATGCGGTGATTCAAAGGACTCTTGTCCGTGGCGTAAGCCGTTGCATCGCCTTGAGCACGATATTTCATCGGCAGGAAATACTTGCGGATGATACGCGCAGACTTATGGTCAGCGGGATTGATAATATAGCAATTGGGGTCCCAACCATATTTATCAAGATATTCCTGATACTTATTCAACGCTTTGCTTGCGTCAATGAAATCTTCGAATTGGTCTTCGCCAGCAATTTCTGTACAGCCCGACTTGATTATTGTCCATTTCAAACGTTCCGTATCACCGGCCTCAATATAAGCTTGCTCCAAATTTGCCGTAGGCTGACACCAGCTCCAACCATCACCAGGACCATTACGGGCACCGGTTACCGTAGCAAGCGCCCCTCCTAAGCCCAAAGTGGGATGATATTCATACTGGATTTCCAGAAGGCTCTCCGCACTGTTGTCATAGTCGACATTCCATACCTGCCCGAAATCGGGAAGCAATTGGTATTCGCCTTCATCTATCACAGTCTTCAACACATCATGGGCAGCCTGCCATTTCTCCTGATAGAGGTACACTTTACCCAATAATCCTAAAGCGGCGCCACGGGTAGCATGCCCTACTTGCGCAGTACTGCGTTGCGGCAGTATTTCGGCAGCTGCCATCAGGTCATCCTCTATGAATTTGTACACGGCTTCTGCCGTAGCACGTTCTGTTCCCTCCACTTCTTCCGGCATTTGGAAACTGGTCATCAAGGGCACCCCGCCAAAATTTCTCACCAGTTCGAAGTAATAGTAGCCACGCAGGAAACGGGCTTCTGCCACCAGACGGTCTCTGGTTTCTGTCTCTTGGGTTTCGAGAGCCGCAATGCGATCTATGGCTATGTTACAACGTAAAATACCTTTGTAACGGTACTGCCAAAAATTGGAGATAGGGCCATTGCTGGCACCGTTTCCCTGATAATGCGCCAATGAGATATAATCACTCTGAGACTGAGAGGTATTCCCCATCCAGGCATCATCTCCACACATTTCGGAAAGTAACCACACGGTGTTGATTTGCCACCATCTTCCATATGTCATGGCCTGATAACAGCTCGTGACTGCGGATTCACACTCTTCTATGGACTTATAATAAGTGTCCACGTTCAATTGCCCGCGTACGTCTTCCGTCAGGAAGTCCTCGCAAGAGGTAAACACCAGCGAAGCAATCAGACTACTATTGTAAATATTCGTTTCATGGATAATCAAGAATTAAAATTTGAAGTCAATGCCAAACAAGAATGTTCTCGGATTAGGATAAGCCACGTTGTCAATACCGGTATTGATGGCACTGCCAGAGCTGTCGGTAGTACCGTCAACCATCGGGCGTTCGGGGTCCATTCCCGAATAACCGGTAATGGTAAACGGATTCTGTGCAGAGAAGGAAAGACGCAAGTCAGCACCTCCAACCCATTTCTTAGGAAGCGTATAGCCTATCTGCAACAGCTTGCAACGCAAGTAGGAACCATCTTCCACATAGAAACTGGAAACGCGGCTATAGTTCAGGTTCAAGTCATTGCTCGACAAACGGGGAATATCATTGCCGGTACCCTCTCCATGCCATGCTTTCTCCAGTGTACCTGCCCAAACATTCTGTCCGCCTGAACCGGAGTACCGTCCTTTGGTGACATTGTAAATATCATTACCGAACGTACCATAGAAATTGGCTGCAAAATCAATGTTCTTATAACGCATACCAATATTCAGACCCATCATTAAATCAGGATAAGGATTGCCGATATAATCTTTGTCATTGGCATCGAGCACTCCGTTATGGTCCCGGTCCTTGAAGCGGATGTCTCCCGGTTTTGCATTGGGCTGAATCAGTGTTCCGTGTTCGTCAGTGTGCGCATACACCTCTTCCCAATTCTGGAACAAGCCATCGGCCACGTAACCGTAGAAACGGGAGATAAAACCACCATCTTCGTTACGGATAATCTGGTCGCTATTGAATCCACCGACATTGATAGGACCGTCGCCCGAGAACTTGATGGCCTTGTTGCGCACGGCAGAAAGGTTCAGACCAAGATCGTAAGAGAAATCCTTGCCGATTTCATCGCGCCAGGTAAGTCCCACTTCCCAACCGCGGGCCTGCATACTACCGATGTTCATCCAAATCTGGCTGTTCCAGTTATCATATCCCAAAGAGAGGATGTTCTGTTTCTGGTAAAGCATGTCAATGGACTTTTTCTGGAAATATTCGAATGTTACACCCAAACGTGAATCAAGGAATGACATATCCACACCTACGTTCCAATCTTCCACAGTCTCCCACTTCAACTGGTTGTTACCTACTGTAGACACGAAGTAACCATTTGCCAACGTATTGCCATAATAGTATTGGGTTTCGCTCAACAAAGTAAGGGTAGCATTATTGTTGATATTCTGATTACCTACACGGCCCCAGCCTCCACGAAGCTTCAGGTCACTGAAGATGTCCTGGTCCTGCATAAATGCCTCACTGATGACACGCCAGGAAGCGGAAACAGACGGGAAGAGGGCATACTTGCTGCCCTTCGGGAAACGGGAGGAACCGTCGGCACGGAGAGATGCCGAAATGTAGTAACGGTTATCGTAGTTATACATGACACGGCCCAGGAAAGAAACCAGTGTATTGTAAGTGGTTTCACCGTTGGCCTCATCCGTACCCTGCTGTCCGGCATTCACTTCCTGCATCTGGTCCAGATTATTGGGAACATTATCACGCCGTGCCTGAGTATTGTACCATGCAAAACGTTCGGCAGTAAAGCCAGCCATTACATTCAAGTTGTGCTTTTCAGCGAAAGTGTCCATGTAAGTGGCTGTATTCGTCCAGTTCCAGTCAAACCACTCCTGATTGCGGCGGGTGATTTCGTTCAAGTCTTGTTTCTCCAACGGATCCATATTGAACTTCGGAACGAATGAATCAGAACGGCGATAGTGTGCATTGGCACCGAACTGGGTGCGCAACGTCAGCTTTTCTATCGGGGTTACCTGCAGATAGGTATTCAGAATGGCACCCAACTCGCGAGAATGAGCATTGCTACGGGCAATTGAACCGGCGGGATTCCACTCCTGGTTGTTGTAAGAGCGTTGATAGTTGTTGTACTCATTATCCTCCCATTGGTCCTGCGGACGGAATACCGGAGTTGTCGGGTCCATAGCCATGGCTGCCGAGAACGTGGTTTGGGGTATCATCCCATGATTCGACACGTGGAGCAATATCAACTCCCAATTTTACATACTTATTAAATGTATATTCAGTATTCAGACGGATATTTATCTTATCCCAATAACCTACATCAAACTGTGAGTTGTTACGATAATAGCCCACGCTAAAGTTATAAACAAACTGTTCTGAGCCACCGGCAACACTAAGTGAATGGTTCTGCACCAAAGCTGTTTTATTGACTACAGTATCCCACCAGTCTGTACCACCGGGATTGGTCGTAGCACCCGTATCGTTCCAGATAGAAGAAAGGCCATCATTCGTATAACGGGTATTGAACACTTCTTTATATTCAGCCGCACCGGCAATATTAGGTTTGGCCACGGTCTGGAAACCAACAGAAGAATTCCAATTGATGCGGGCTTTACCAGTTTTACCTTTCTTTGTAGTAATCAGGATGACACCGTTTGATGCACGTGTACCATAGATAGCAGCCGAAGCACCATCCTTCAGCACTTCCATAGATTCAATGTCATTAGTGTCGATACCTCCAATGTTCGATGTAACACGACCATCTACCACATACAACGGATCGCACGAACCATTAGAACTAATACCACGAATACGGACAGAAGGGCCTGAACCCGGTTTTGCCGAAGCACTCAATACAGATACACCAGCGGTCTTACCTTGCAATGCCTGTTCCGCACGTGTAATGGTACGCGCTTCCATATCTTCAGCTTTCACAGAAGATACAGCTCTTGTCAACGAACTTTTCTTCTGCACACCGTAACCAACCACCACAACTTCGTCTAAAGTCTTGGTGTCTTTCTTTCATCGTAACATTCAGTGTACCTTCTTTGGCTGTTCTTTCTTCTGTGATATAGCCTATGTATGAATAGACCAGTGTAGAGCCTTTGGTCACAGTCAGTGTGTAATTACCATCAATGTCGGTCAGGCATCCATTGGTAGTGCCTTTCTCCACAACATTCACACCAATCATGGGTTCACTCAAATCGTCGATGACCTTACCTGTTACCTTTACCGTTTGGGCTTGCGCCATACAGAAAGGAAGGCAGAGCAACAGGAAGAGTACCACTGTGGCACATCTCCTCCAACATGTTTGCTTCACTAATTGCTTCATTTGATTTCAAAATTAAATTTATGTTAATATTAAAGATTTTAATTTCGATAACCC
>ENA-OQCJ01000111-OQCJ01000111.1-human-gut-metagenome-genome-assembly--contig:-NODE-111-length-11186-cov-1.103083_pt1 | contig 11186 bp, 11 predicted proteins | sample MGYA00242501_ERZ504584 | MGnify/ENA primary metagenome ERZ504584 (study PRJEB26092, sample SAMD00036341) | human gut metagenome | host: Homo sapiens | study: EMG produced TPA metagenomics assembly of...
AAAAGACTTTCACACCCCTTGCTTTACGGCTGTGAAACGTCTTTTTAGTTATGTCTATTTCGAGATCTTAAATTCTCGCGCGGATTCTGCTCTGGATTCCGTCGAGTTTCTCTGCTTTTTCTCTGTACTCCTGCTCTGTGATTTCGCCTGTGATGAATGCGAACTCCTCGGACAGACTTGGAACTGCTACGATTTCTACTTTTCCGAACAGCTCCTCGATCTCACTCTGGCGCTCTGCGGCGTGGCCGGACACGCGGACGAAGAAGCGGCTCTTTACATCATCGATCTGCAGCAGGTCCAGTTTTTCCTCGCTCCAGCTCATCATGATGTTTCTGCCTTTGTTCTTTGCGCAGTCTACGACATCGGCTACAACGGCACTTGCGGTCGGAAGCTTTCCTGCTCCGCTTCCGTAGAACATCGCATCACCCAGTACATTTCCGTGGATGAAGATGGCGTTGAAGACACCGTTTACGCTGTACAGCGGGTTTTTCGCGTCAATCATCACCGGGCTTACCATGGCGTAATACTGATTACCCACCTTGCGGCTTGTTGCGAGCAGTTTGATTGCGGTTCCCATCGAGGTCGCATATTTGATATCCTCTGCGGTGATCTTTGTGATTCCCTCGGTGTAAACCTCTTCGTAATTGACTTCTTTTCCATAGGCAAGAGAAGAAAGAATCGCAATTTTACGGCAGGCATCGTAGCCTTCTACGTCTGCTTCCGGGTTGCGCTCTGCGTAGCCAAGGCGCTGTGCCTCTTTTAATACATCCGCGAAATCGGAACCGTCGCTTGCCATTTTGCTTAAGATGTAGTTTGTCGTACCGTTTAAGATACCCGTTACTTCATCGATCTCATCTGCAGTCAGGGAGGAGTTTAACGGACGGATGATCGGGATACCGCCGCCGCAGCTTGCCTCAAACAGATAGTTTGCGCCGTGCTCTTTTGCAATTGCAAGAAGCTCGGTACCGTGTCTTGCCACCAGCTCTTTGTTGGATGTGCAGACGCTCTTTCCAGCCTCCAGCGCACGTTTTGTGAAGGTGTAAGCCGGCTCAACGCCGCCCATGACCTCGACAACAATATCAACCTCCGGATCGTTTGCGATCACTTCGTAATCATGTACCAGCACTTTTTCCACTGGATCTCCCGGGAAATCTCTTAAATCCAGAACGTATTTGATATTAATCTCGTTCTCTGCTCTCTTGTTGATGCTGTCATGGTTCGTGTTGATGACTTCTACCACGCCGGAACCAACGGTGCCATATCCTAATACTGCAATCTGAATCATCTCTTTTGTCCCTCTCTTGCTTTTTCTTTTTCAGGACTCCTGTCCTAAGATTTTAAAATAATGAACTCCCTGTCTGGACTCAATCTCATTGATCATCTCCGAGGCGTCTCCCCGGTCTTCCGCGATATCCACGCTGATTGTCAGTGACGCCACGCCGTTTAACGGAATCGTCTGATGAATGGTCAGAATGTTTCCGTGAAACTCGGCGATAATCTTCAGCACATCGGAAAGCAGTCCCGGCTCATCGTCCATCTGCAGAATAAACGTAATCGTTTTTCCTTTTGCATTGTCATGAAAAGGAAGAATATCATCTTTGTATTTATAGAAAGAGCTTCTGCTGATTCCCGCTTTTTCCGTTGCCTGCTGCACGGTAAGCTCCTGCATATCCATCAACCGTTTGGCCTCGATGACCTTCAAAAGGACCTCGGGAACCGCTTTTTCTTTGATTACATAGTACTTTGTTTTTTCTTCTCTCATGGCAATCCTCTACCTTTATACTCTTTCCAGGAAATACATTTGTTTTCACAGGAAAGATCGTACCATATTCCGACACAATACGCAAGGAATTTTTTCGAATCGGTTTTCAGAAGCCAATGCTTCCGCCGCCGTGACTGTTTCCGCTCGACGAAGTGTGAACGGTGCTTCCGCCGCCACCTCCGCCGCCAGAAACGCCTCCGCCGTGGTTTCCATCATCCTTCTGGATTTTGTGCATCGATACATGACGGTCGATCAGCACATCCCTGCGGTCTCTGATGTTTACGCGTTTCAGATCCGCATAGCTCTTTGCACCACGGTTTTTCTTTCGTCTGTAGCTCTTCCAGATTCCAAAATAAACAAGAATTCCTGTCGCAGCCGCTGCGATAACAGAAATAAGAGCTTCCGTGCTGTTGATTTTGCGGTAATGAATAATGGAACCGTCTTCTGTAATCAGATAGTCCGCATCGGAAACGCCTCGGTCGAAGCATTCCTGCGTCATCGTAATCATTTTTGCAAAGGTTCCCGCATAGTCGCCGTCTTTCGCGTAGCCCTGCGCCGCCTGCAGGATATCATCAATTTCCGCATCGGACATATAATACTGCATAATACCGGACGTCGAAATCACGATCTGGCGCTGTCCCATGTCGATGAGGAAGCAGACACCGTTTGGCTCTTTCGGATACTTTTTGTCATAAAAATCATCTGCAATCGCCTGACAGTCCTCGGAACCGCTGCTGCGCTCGGTCAGGATGACCATATGAATTTCCGTATTGTTCTCGAACTCCGCGCAGGATCTCTCGAGGTCCTGCTCCTCCGCATCAGAAAGAAGCGATGCATTGTCGTAGATATGCTGGGATTCGGCTTTTACGGTATTCACAGAAAAAAATCCCGCACAGCAGAAGGGCCGCAAAAATCCCGAGCAGATATTGTCCTGCTTTTTTCATTCTTCTCATGCGAAATACCCTCCTATCAGCATCACAATCAGAACCAGAAGAGCACTCACAGCCGACGTCAGAAGGGCTCTCTTCCGCTCATAGGGAAAATCGCCGTTGATCGTTCCAGTCTGGCCGTTCATCGCGTAGTAATAAACCTTTCCGTCTTTTCCCGGATACGTCAGTGTCCAGACCGGAAACAGTACGTAACGCCAGTCCTCCCGCTTTGGAGAAAGCTTCATTTTCTCCTGCTCGAGGGAGAGATACTCGTTCGCCTCGTTCCGCATTGCGCCGCGCGCCATCGTCTCCAGTTCTTTTTTCAGTTCCGGTGCGATCTGCGCCTGTTCGATATCACGTTTTTCCGCCTGAAATCCGGAAAGATAGCCCATAGAAAACGGCTGCATCTCCTCCAGACGATAGGGCTGCACGCATTCGATCAGATCGCGGTCGGCCTTGTTCAGAGCGTTACGCGACAGACCGTCCACACGGACCTCTCCCTCCCGGCGGACATCGTAGATGCTGGTCTCTGTGTACTCCACATCACCGGTCTGCCAGACTCTCACCTTCCGGCCGCGCGCTATGTAATCCGTCTCAAAGTCTCCGCCGTAAATCCAGTACGGGAAATAGACACCTGTCATCTTCTGTACCTGACTCTTTTCGAAAAAGTCCTTCGGAATAAAGTGTTTCTTCCGGGTAAATGACAAAAATTTCTCGATTGCCTGCTCCTTGCTGATTTTGAACGGCAGCACAAAATCCGGCATATATTCTCCCGAAAGCCGGCCGGAAAGCACCACCGGGTTGTGGCAGTAGAAACAGTATGTCGCTGCCGTCGTCGCATCGGTCACAATCTCGGCGCCGCAGTTCGGGCAGGTGTAGACAACTGCTTCGCCCTGCTCTGTTTCCCCTTTTGTTTCCTCCGTACTGCTTTCCTTCTGTGCATCGGATGCTTCCTGTGCACCGGCAGCATCGTCCTCCCCGTTCAGCGCTTCCGCTGCTTTCGGGTTCGCCTTTTCGGCTTCTTCCTGTGTAAACGAGGACAGGCAGTACTCGCATTTATACTTTCCGCTTGCCGGATCGAAGGTCAGATCGCCTCCGCAGTTCGGGCATTTGTATGTAATAACCTCCATATTCTATCCCTCCTTCCCCGGAGCCGCTGTTGTATTGGATGGTTATCTGTTTTCTTTTACTGTCTTGGTTTTCCGCAGTTCGAGCAGAACTTGCCGGTATTCTCCGTTCCGCATGCGCAGACCCATTTTCCTGCCGCTTCCGGTTTCGGGCTGCCACAGTTCGAACAGAATTTACCGCTGTTCTCGGTTCCACACTTGCCGCAGATCCACACCATCGGCTTTGCACTTCCGCAGTTTGAGCAGAAATTGCCGGTGTTCTCCGTTCCGCAGGAGCATTTCCATACGCCTTTTGCAGCTTCCTGCTGTGCCTTGGCTGCCGCCTGCTGCTGCATCTGCTGCTGATTCGAAGCGGACGCCGATGCAAACGAGGAACCGAAGGCATTCATGCCCATCTGAACACCCATAAAGCCGTTCATGGCTCCGTTTGGGTTGGCTGCTGCTTTCTCCATACTGCGTGCCATCGCTCCCTGTACATAGCCCTCACGGATCGATGGATCAGACATCATCGCACCTTCGTTGCGCATCTGGATCAGTTTCTGGGAAGCTTCATCGTAGGAAAGGCTTGCGATTGCCACGGACTGGATCTCCATGCCGCGCATTGCCCGCCAGCTCTCATCCATCGCATCTGCCATGTAGCGGGACAGCTCGGCGCTCTTGGATGCTGCGAACGAAATGCGGATGCCGTCGGCTGCCATCTGATTGATCGAGGACTGCAGGCCCTCTAAAAATTCGTTCATATACTGCTCGTTGATATCCTCGATCTCTACGCGGGATGCGTTTCTCGGCACAGCCTCTGCGTAGAAGCGGAGCGGATCGACGATGCGGATGGAATAGGAACCGTGTGCCCGAAGGAACAGCTCGGCATTGTAGAACTGGTCGAAATAGTTGACCGGATTTCTCGTTCCGAATTTGATTCCCTTGATTTCCTGCAGATTAATATAGAAAACTCTCTGCTCATGCGGGGTCTGGCCGCCGAATTTCAGGCGCTCAAACGTATCTTTTACGGCTGCGTCAAGCGATCCGCTGAACATCGACGGAGACGATGACTGGTCTACAGTAAAGTAGCCCGGCTCTGCGGTGTAATCAATGATCTTTCCGCCGTCCACCCAGCATCATAAACTGATTGTCATAGACATGGATCACAGAACCGTTTGAAATCGTCTGGCTTCCCTTTTTATTCTGGCCTTTTCTTACCAGAATTCCCTCTGTAAATACCGTATGTTCCCCCATCTCATACGGTTCCACGGTCTCCAGCCACTGATCGGCGAAACTGCCGTGTACTGCATTGACTGCTGCTCTGATAATACCCATACTTTTACCTCCTGTTTGCCTTTGGCTTTAAAACAGAAAGGAGCATTTCCGTCCTCTGTTGGTGAAAATGCTCCTTATTTTACTTGTCACTGTGCTCTGCCCACAGCCGAATTATGCTTCTTCCTCTTTCGCTCCGGTTCCGAGGGCAATCCACTTCAGATATGCGTTGATAAACAGATCAATTCCGCCGTCCATGACTGCATCGACGTTTCCGGTCTCTGCGTTGGTACGGTGGTCTTTGACCATGGTGTATGGCTGCATAACGTAAGAACGGATCTGGTTGCCCAGCGATCTCGGTTACTTCGCCGCGGATGTCGCTCAGCTTATCTGCCTGCTCCTGGAGTTTCAGCATATACAATTTTGCTTTCAGCATCTGCATTGCCTTGTCCTTGTTCTGGAACTGGGAACGCTCATTCTGGCACGTAACCACGATGCCGGTCGGCATATGCGTGATTCGGATCGCCGATGACGTCTTGTTGATGTGCTGTCCGCCGGCACCGCTGGAACGGTACGTATCGATACGGATATCCTCATCACGAACCTCAACATCGATCTCTTTGTCGATATCCGGCATAACATCGCACGATACGAACGATGTCTGGCGTTTTCCTGCCGCGTTGAACGGAGAAATACGGACGAGACGGTGAACGCCTTTTTCGGATTTCAGATAACCGTAAGCGTTTTCGCCGTTGACCTGGAATGTCACGGACTTCACACCGGCCTCATCACCGTCCAGAAAGTCGAGTTCCTCGATCGTAAAGCCTTTGCGTTCTGCCCATCTGGTGTACATACGGTACAGCATGCCGCACCAGTCGCACGCCTCGGTTCCGCCTGCACCTGCGTTCAGTTTGATGATCGCATTGTCCTTGTCAAATTCGCCGGACAGCAGGGTTTTGATGCGGATGGCATCGAAGGATGCCTTGAACTCTTCCATCATTTCCGCGATTTCCGGAACAACGGAATCGTCATCCTCCTCCTGTCCCATCTCGATCAGAGTTTCCATATCTTCTTTGGCGGATACCAGTTTCTGATACGTATCTCTGTCCTCTTTCATGCTGCTCAGCTGTTTCATCTGCTCCTGCGCTTCTTCGGGGTTGTCCCAGAAATTGGGTTCCTCCATTTTACGCTCTAATTCTTCGATCCTCTGCTCTTTGTTAGCGAGGTCAAAGTGAATCCCTCACTTCCACTAATGGTTTATCGTATGTGCCAAGTTCCATTTTGAACTGGTCTAATTCAACTACCACAAGCTTCACCTGCTTTCTGTTTTATATTTTGTATGACACGCAGCTTCTGGTAGGGAAGCTGCGTGCTTTGTCAAACGGATCGTGCTCATCCGTCTCACTGCTGTTCTGCTTTTATCAAACCGGTTTTCTTCCGCAGCACTGTTTATACTTCTTGCCGCTTCCGCACGGGCATGGATCGTTTGGATAGATCTTACGCTCTGCGCGCTGTACCGGTTTTCTCGGGCCGGACTCGTCTTTGTTGGTTCCGGTCACTTTGGCTACCTGCTCACGTTCTACTTTCTGCTCAACACGTACATGGAACAGGAGACGGACGGTATCCTGCTGGATGGACTCGAGCATTTCGTTAAACATGTCGTAAGCTGCCATCTTGTACTCAACCTTCGGGTCTCTCTGGCCGTATGCCTGCAGGCCGATACCCTCGCGGAGCTGATCCATATCATCGATATGATCCATCCACTTCTGGTCGATAACCTTCAGAAGAACGACACGCTCAAGCTCACGAATCTGCTCCTCCTCCGGGAATTCTGCTTCTTTCTCCTCGTAGAGTTTAACAGCTTCCTCTTTTTAACTGCTGTTTCAGCTCGTTTTTGGAAATCTTCTCTACGCGCTCTTTTGTCACTGCCTTCACCGGCATGATGGAGAGCAGCATCTCATTTAACTCGGTCAGATCCCACTCGGACTGCTCGGTGTTCTCGCCGATGCAGAGATCCACAGTATTGTCGATGGTGTCGGCAATCATCTTGAAGATGGTGTCTCTCATGCTCTCGCCATCCAGAACGCGGCGTCTCTCTTTGTAGATGATCTCACGCTGCTCGTTGTTGACCTGGTCATAGTCGAGCAGGTTTTTACGGATTCCGTAGTTGTTGCCCTCGATCTTCTTCTGCGCTTTTTCGATGGCGGAAGAAAGCATCTTGTGCTCGATCTGCTCATTTTCCGGTACGCCGAGGGATTTGAAAATGCCCATCAGTTTTTCGGAACCGAAGAGTCTCATCAGATCGTCTTCCAGGGAAATGTAGAAACGGGACTCACCCGGGTCTCCCTGACGGCCGGAACGACCGCGGAGCTGATTGTCGATACGGCGGGACTCATGACGCTCGGTGCCGATGATCTTTAAGCCGCCGGCAGCTTTTGCCACATCATCCAGCTTGATATCGGTACCACGGCCGGCCATGTTGGTCGCGATGGTAACGGCTCCTGCCTCGCCGGCATGGGCTACGATTTCTGCCTCGAGCTCATGGAACTTCGCATTTAAGACCTGATGCGGAATTCCCTCGCGGCGCAGCATTTTGCTGATCAGCTCGGAAGTCTCAATGGTGATGGTACCAACCAGAACCGGCTGGTTCACGGCATGTGCCTCTTTGACTTCCTCTACGACTGCGTGGAATTTCTCTTTTTTCGTCATGTATACGGCATCGTCCATATCCACACGGATGACCGGGCGGTTGGTCGGGATCTCGATAACGTCCATGCCGTAGATGTCACGGAACTCCTGCTCCTCGGTGAGGGCAGTACCGGTCATGCCGGCTTTTTTCTCGTATTTGTTAAAGAAGTTCTGGAACGTGATGGTTGCCAGAGTCTTGCTCTCTCTTCTTACTTTAACGTGCTCTTTTGCCTCGATTGCCTGATGCAGACCATCGGAATAACGGCGGCCCGGCATGATACGGCCGGTGAACTCATCGACGATCAGAACCTCGTCGTCTTTGACTACGTAGTCCTTGTCGCGGTGCATCAGATAATTGGCACGCAGCGCCAGGATCACGTTGTGCTGGATCTCCAGGTTCTCCGGATCGGAGAGATTCTCGATATGGAAGAAGTTCTCGACTTTCTTCACACCGTCATCGGTCAGGGTAACGAATTTGTCCTTCTCGTTGACGATGAAGTCTCCGGTCTCCTCGATCTCCTCGCCCATGATCGCGGTCATCTTGGTCATCTCGCCGCTTGCCTCGCCGCGCTGCATCTGGTGTGCCAGAATATCTGCGGTCTCGTACAGCTTGGTGGATTTGCTGCTCTGTCCGGAAATAATCAGAGGTGTTCTTGCCTCATCGATCAGGACGGAGTCGACCTCGTCGATGATACAGTAAGCAAGCTCTCTCTGTACGAGCTGCTCTTTGTAGATCACCATGTTGTCACGCAGGTAATCGAAACCAAGTTCGTTGTTGGTGATGTAGGTGATGTCGCATGCATACTGCTGGCGGCGCTCATCGTTCTTCATATCGTTCAGAACGACACCGACGGTCAAACCGAGGAATCTGTGGACTTTGCCCATCCACTCAGCATCTCGGTTTGCCAGGTAATCGTTGACGGTAACAATGTGGACACCGCGTCCGGTCAGTGCATTCAGGTAAGCCGGAAGAGTGGAAACGAGGGTTTTTCCTTCACCGGTTTTCATCTCAGCGATACGGCCCTGATGGAGGATAATACCACCGATCAGCTGTACGCGGTGGTGTTCCATACCGAGGGAACGTTTTGCTGCCTCGCGGACGGTTGCGAATGCTTCCGGGAGAATGGAATCCAGGGATTCGCCTCCGTTGTAGCGGTCTTTATATTCCTTTGTCTTGGCACGCAGCTCTTCATCGGTCAGCGCCTGCATGGTCGGGCGGAGAGCTTCGATTTTGTCTACAATTGGATAGATTCGTTTCAGCTCGCGCTCACTGTGCGTACCAAAAAGTTTTTCTGTGAATTTCATAGAATGTTTGCTCCTGCTTTCTCTATTAATTGCCATATTAACATATGGTACTATTCTACCACTTCTGGCACAAGATAACAATGAATTTTTCGTAAACATTTGGTGCCGTTCCCCGGTTTTCCGCTGTTTTTACGGCTTTTCCCGGACTTTCCGGCCCTTTCCGCGAAAAAGTCACCCTGTTTCACAGCTTTTCTAAGCTGGAAACAGGGTGACTGTTCATTCTTTATTTACTTTTCAGCACTCCGGCTCGATCAGACCGTAGGTGTTGTTCTTTCTCTTGTAAACGACGTTTACTTCGTCGGTCTCTGCATTGCGGAATACGAAGAAGGTGTGTCCAAGAAGTTCCATCTGTACGCAGGCATCTTCCGGATACATTGGTTTCATGCCGAATTTTTTTCGTACGGATGATCTGGATGTCTTCGTCCTCCAGATAGTCATGCTCCAGATATTCTTTCTGGAAGTTTCCTGCTTCCTGCTGTTTGTCGGCAATTTTGTTTTTTGTATTTGCGAAGCTGGCGTTCGATGACTTCCTCTACCAGATCGATGGATACGTACATATCGTTGCTTACCTGTTCGGATCTGATAATATTTCCTTTTACCGGGATTGTAGCCTCGATTTTCTGTCTTTCTTTCTCAACACTTAAAGTTACGATAACTTCTGTGTCAGGAGTAAAATAACGCTCCAGTTTGCCGAGCTTGTCCTCAACGGCTGTTCTGAGTCCTTGGGATACTGTGATGTTCTTTCCACTAATAATAAATTTCATAGTCCCATCCCCTTTGCTGTTTATTTTGGATGATATATATTCAACCTTCTGGTTGTCTATGTGACCATTATAACACATTCATTCGAATTTTAACACAACTTTACAAAATTTTTATAAAAAATCTGATAAATTTTTTCGGTATTTTCTATTCCACACCTGTGATACACATTTGAAGACTGCGTTTTTCTTCATGTTCCTCACTCCGTGGTTCCACAAGCTGTGCCAAAGCCTTGCCTGCCTCTACACAATACAGACCAATTCCGCTGTTCTGTGGTGCATCGCTGGTGATCTCAAGCTGATAAGTTCTTCCACTTTCCACATCTACAGAATGTTTCAGGAAAGAATACAGCGCAGTGTTTTCTTTGAGACCGTAAGTATCCCCTTCACTCTCATAGACCACTTCCCCGGACTCTTTGTCACGGAGCACGACTTTGAGGCTGTAAAGGTCAAGGTCTGTCTCTGTATATACACGGATCTTGATGTCAGAGATTTATTTCCGGAAACGGTGAACTCCTGAATGATCGGATGATCCCGCTCCAGCATCACGACGTTTTCCATCTCCATATTCTGGCGGCTGTTGTCAAAGAAGACTGTTTTGCCCTGCAGAACGCCCATCGCACAGACAGACATCGGAAGCACAAACGCCGCTACGCCAAAGAGAAACGCCGCGCGGATCTGCCATACCAGACCTCTGGAAATGATACTGCCTTTCTTCTTATGATAACGCGGATGATCCAAAGACAACATAAAGCAAAAGCACGATCCACATCGCTGTACAGAGAAGTTCCTGGTCATGAAATCTGTAAACATCCCACATACGCACGGCAAAGTTCCTGTCCTTAAGAATATATTTCAGGATTCCGCCATTCAGAACTCTCTCATCTACCATACTCTGGCTGCAGAAAATATACATCGCCAGCATAAAGATATTTGTGATCATCAGAAGCAGATTTCCATTCTCATTCATAAAGATATTCAGTACGAGGAACGGAGCCATCAAAAGCACCCACTGCGGATTCCATGTCGAAAATCCAAACACAGAAAAGCTCAACTGCCACACAGAAAAAGACTGCCCAGGAAGCCAGAGTTTCTTCTTCCTCCACTTTTTTCTGATAAGCCCAGACCAGTACAAAGGCGGCAACTGCTGCCATCAGATTGATCCCACTGAAAAATCCCACTGTAAACGGCTTTTTGACATATTCAAGGGCACTGAAGCCAAACACATTTCTGCGGAATGCTTCTGATCCGATGTTCGGCAGGATCTCCACCATAAGCGGAATCGCCATGATGACCGCATAACGGATCAGATTTCGGATCTTTTTCTCCTTTAATAAAAGTAATGTAAGGAAATACAATGCTG
>ENA-OQCJ01000114-OQCJ01000114.1-human-gut-metagenome-genome-assembly--contig:-NODE-114-length-11125-cov-1.053464_pt1 | contig 11125 bp, 13 predicted proteins | sample MGYA00242501_ERZ504584 | MGnify/ENA primary metagenome ERZ504584 (study PRJEB26092, sample SAMD00036341) | human gut metagenome | host: Homo sapiens | study: EMG produced TPA metagenomics assembly of...
CTGCTTTGAAGCGGCGCACCGCTTTGCGCGGTTCCGCTTGTACCCAGAATATCACAAATGGGGTGTTTTGCACATGGATGCAGGATGGATGTGATGTGGAATCATTCCAGTGTATCCCAGAGCAGAGCCAGCCGCTCACAGCCCCGGCGGATGATCTTTGAGACCTCGGAATTTTCGCACAGCCCCAGAGCTTCCACGATGGCGGGCTGGTGCTTGCTCTCGATGTAAAACATCCGGATGCAGTCGCCCTGCCGGACGGTCTCGGGGTCTACGGCCCCGGTGTAGGCCCTGCAGGTGGCATTCATCTTCAGCAGTGCAAGGCGCTGCTCCATCTGCTTCAGCTCCCGTTCCTCTGCATCCAGCCGGGCAACGGCATCTCCGACCTTATCACCGGAACTTCCGCCTGTGGGCATTCCGTTCAGGCTCTGGGTGCATTTCTCGGCGGCATCCCGGATGCGCTGGATCTTCTGCTTCTGGGCCTTCACGGCGGCAGCGCCGTCCCGGCACTGCTGGAACCATGCCTTGACCGTTTTGTAATCCGTCATCCCCACACCTCCACACGCACGAACACACCGCAGGGGTCCGACCAGAACTTCTCCACGATCTCGCTGCACACCTGGGCATCATCGTGCCAGAAGTGCAGGCGGGTCATCTCGTCCTTGAGGGCCTTTTCCAGATTGTCGGTGTCAGGTTTGGAGGTGCGCCAGCTGCCGTCCGGGCGGCCCTCGGGGGAAAAGCACCACTTGACCACCAGCCGCACTGGCTTCCCGGCGGGCACGGGCTGATCTGGTGCATGGGGGTGCCAGGTAGGCGTGGAGCTTGGCCCGGGCGGCTTTCAGTTCGGCGCTGTCGTGGAGCACGGCACAGGGCTTGCCGCCCTTCATGTAGGCGTGCAGCTCCTTGGCGTTGTGGGTGGTGGTGGGCGGCTTCATGGGCAGGAAGAATTGAGCAATGGGCAAAATTGCACGTTCGTTTCACCTCGTTTTTTCTTTTTTGTTCGGCCAACGTGAGTGGGAGGTTCCCCGGAGGATGGGGGCTGTGTTCGCCCCATCCTCTGGGAGACCCCATCACACATGCTGCAGTTATAGCTATTATATATAGGCTATTTTGCACTGCAAAATTTGCAGTCATAGCGGCTATAACTGCAAAATTGCAGTTTTTGCTGTCGTGCAAAATAGCGGCTATAACTGCATTTATATACAAATTATAGTTTTAAAATATACAATTTGTTTAACCTGCGCTGCCGGGCTCCTTGCGTCCGACTTTTTTCGCCGTCGATCCAGAACCGCCCGTCATCCTTCAGGCGGGTCTTGACGGTGCGGGGCTTCAGATCCATGTACTCGGCCAGACTGTAAACAGTCACTTCGCCATCCATCATGCAGGCTTCAAAGGCGGTGTCCAGCTCGGCCTTTTTGTCCTTGCTGACTTTGTCCTTATTGCCCCAGCGCTTGGATGCGCCCCGGGTACCCAGTGACTTGTAATCGCTGTCCGGCTGCAGATCCTCCAGCAGGCCGGTGTCCGGCTTGTGGACAGGGTAGTCGAACCAGAGATTCACAGGGTCGAAGCGGGCGAACTCGCGCAGGGTGCCCTCAATGCGCCAGGCGGTCATACTGTCGGCTTTTTTCTGGGCGGTTGCGATCTGGGCATCGATGGCCCGCAGGTCGGCCATGCCAAGGTGTTCTTTGGCAATGGCCAGCATCCGGCTTTTGCTCAGGGCATCGTCCGGGCCGTAGGCATCGGCATGGCCGCGCTTGTCCAGCATGGCTTTGAGCACCCGGCAGGCGGCCTTGTTGTGGAGCTGTTCCAAGATGGCATCGGTGGGGGTGAGCTCTGTCATATCCAGCATGGCATCCGGGTCACGGGCAAACACGCCGGAGCCGCTGGCGCGGTCCATGCTGCGCTTGCCGCCCTGGGCACCCTTGGAGTGATGGTGGCAGTAGATCACGGCACAGTCCAGCGCACGGCAGACAAGGTCGAACTGGTTGCAGAACTTTGCCATCTGGTCGGCGCTGTTCTCGTCGCCGGTGATGACCTTGTAGATGGGGTCCAGAATGACGGCAGTGTAGCCTTTCTTACCCGCCCGGCGGATGAGCTTGGGGGCCAGCTTGTCCATAGGAACGGAAGCGCCGCGCAGGTTCCAGATGTCAATGTTCCGCAGGTTCTGCGGGGGCAGGCCGAGGGCGGTATACACATCCTTGAAGCGGTGCAGGCAGGAGGCCCGGTCCAGCTCGAGGTTGATGTACAGCACTTTGCCCTGCGCACAGGAAAAGCGACCCAGCCAGGGCGTGCCCTCGGCAATGGCGATGCACAGCTCAATGAGGGCGAAGCTCTTGCCCGCCTTGCTGGGGCCTGCCAGCAGCATCTTGTGACCCTTGCGCAGCACCCCGGTGATGAGGGCATCGGCCAGTGGCGGCAGGTCATCCCAGTCATCAGCCAGACTTTCGGTTTCGGGCAGTTCATCGGTCTCGGCTTCCAGCCAGTCCCGCCACCCGTCCCAGCAGCTTTTGCCGATGTTGGTCTCCAGCAGGGTCTGCCGCTGACTGCCGCGCAGGATGCCGGGCATCCGGGAAAGGCGGCTGGGGTTGCGGTTCTGCTGGTCGAGGGTCAGACCATTCTTCTGGCAGGCGGCATAGAGGTAATCCACCCGCTTGCGGTATTCGGTGTAATCCGGGGCATCCACCTTGACGATGGCGTGGACGCTCTTGCCGCCGGAGTAGACCAGGGCGGCACAGGGCAGCTCCAGCTGCTTGATGATGGCCTGCTGCCTGCCCAGATCCATGTTGTCGCATTCCACCAGAGCGTAGCGGTAGGCGGTGATATTGGCATCCTTGCGGCCCGTTCCGTCCACCGGGTTGAAGCAGATCCACGCGCCCACCTCGGGGTCGCAGTCGCCCACCACCTTGCCGATGTCCCCGCCGCAGGTGTCCAGCTCTGCGATGAGCTGGCCTGCAGTGCGGTCCCAGCAGCCTCTGGTGGGACGGCGGCGGTCGTCGGCCATGAAGCTCTCGGTCACATAGGCCACGTGCTCGTCCTGTTCAAAGAGGGCCTGCAGATAGCGCCTGAGCTGGTCGGCAGGGTCCCACTGCTCAGGCAGAGCCAGGTCATGGGATTCCACCCACCGGGGGTCCACCAGCTGCCCCTCCGTTCTGGATGAGCCGGTGGTGAGCTCGTCGCCCCAGTCCAGCGCGTGGCCCGCGGGGCCGCTCCATCCGTGGCTGTAGGCCAGCTGGAAGATGCTGTTTTCCGTGACGGGCTTTGTGCTGCCGTGAAAGCTCTCCCACTTCCGGGCACACTCGCCCTTGTGGTAGCGGCCCCCGTCCCGGGCGCTCCATGCTTCCCAGACGGTGACAGGCAGTCCCGCTTCCTTGAGGCCCATGCCCACCATCGTCCACTCCTCATAAGTCAGGGAGGCCGGGGAAATGAAGTCCAATGCTTCTTTGAGTTCGATCTCATCATTCATCTGCGTTACCATACATCCCATGCGGGCGTTTCAGGTGGGGAGGGCGGCGATAGGTGGCGGGGTTCACGCCCCTTCGGCACGCCCCCGCCAGCCCTGGGCCGCAATGCGGTCGATCATGTATTTGGCCTGCTCAAAACTCCATGTGCCCACATGCTGGAAGCCGTATTTTTCCAGACAGCGGATCTGTTTTGGTGTGGTGAGGCCTTCGTCCCGGCGTTTGTGCAGCCGGTCCAGCAAAAGGCTGGCCTTGCCTGCCGACTCCACTGCATCCGGCAGAATGCCAGCTTTTCGAGGGCGGTGGTCTGCTGTTCGGTGGGCGGCCCTGCTTCCCAGCCAAAAGCCGGTACATAGCCGGATAGGTCCTCGGCCTGAATACTCATTTCGTATTGGAGCGGGTCCACCAGTTTTGCCTTCTTCCGGCGCTGTTCAGCCAGCTGCTTTGCAAGGGCTTCCTCTCTCTGGGCCACCACGTCCTCGCTGGCCTGGGCGGCGGCTTCCTCGATGTCCTCAGGACAGCCGGTCCCGGCAAGGTTTTCGGTCATCTGACGGGCCACGGCCCTGTCCTCGCACACAAGGTCTGCCGGGCGGCAGAGCTCGTGCTTGTCGGTCATCCACAAAAAGTCGAGGAGCAGCAGGTCGGTCTTGCCCTCGGCCAGACGTGTGCCGCGTCCCACCATCTGGCTGTACAGGCTGCGCACCTTGGTGGGCCGCAGCACCACAACACAGTCCACACTGGGGCAGTCCCAGCCCTCGGTGAGCAGCATGGAATTGCAGAGCACGTTATACTTCCCGGTATCGAAGTCGGCAAGCACTTCCTTTCGGTCGGCACTCTGGCCGTTGACCTCGGCGGCCCGGAACCCCTGTGCATTCAGCAGATCCCGGAACTTCTGGCTGGTTTTGATGAGGGGAAGGAACACCACCGTCTTGCGGCCTTTGCATCGCTGTGCCATCTCGCGGCGATCTGCTCCAGATACGGGTCTAGCGCCGTGCCCAGTTCCCCTACGGCGTAGTCGCCGCCGCTGAGGGCCACGCCAGAGATGTCCAGCTGCAGGGGAATTGTCTGTGCCATGATCTTGCACAGATAGCCCTCTTTGATGGCATCGGTCAGCTTGTACTCATAGGCCAGGCTGTCGAACACCTCACCCAGGTTCCGCATGTCGCCGCGGTCTGGGGTGGCGGTCACACCCAGCACCTTTGCATTCTCGAAGTAGTCCAGGATGCGGCGGTAGCCGTCGGTGATGGCGTGGTGGGCCTCGTCGATGATGATGGTGCCGAAGTAGTCCCGGGGAAAGCGTTCCAGCCGAGCGGAGCGCTGCAGGGTCTGCACGCTGCCCACCACCACCCTGAACCAGCTGTTCAGGCAGGTGGACTCTGCCTTTTCCACGGCGCTGACAAGGCCGGTGGAACGCTGGAGCTTGTCAGCTGCCTGTTCCAGCAGCTCTCCCCGGTGGGCCAGGATGAGCACCCGGTCCCCGGCACGCACCTGATCAGCGGAAACGGAGGCGAACACGATGGTCTTGCCGGTGCCGGTGGGCAGCACCAGTAGCGTGCGCAGACGGCCCTGCTCCCACTGGGCGTGGATGCTGTCCCGGGCGGCCTGCTGATAGGGGCGCAGGGATTGGATGTTCGCCATCAGAATGCCCCCTGTGTCCAGCCCTGAGCGGGTGCGGCCTTAGGTTCCGGCGGCGGCAGGAAGCGAGTGACCTCGTTGCTCTGGCCGGTCTTACCTGCGTTGGGGCCGCTCTGCTTGGTGTACTCCCGGATGCCCAGACGGCACCAGCCCCGGGCACCCACCACCTCGTTCCAGCGGGGGCGGAAGGTCTCACCGCGCTTGCACTGGCCGATGCTCTCGAAAAAAGCACCCAGCAGACCCTGGGTCTTGGTGTGCAGATACAGGCGGTCGGTGACGGTGGCATCGCCCTTGGCCCCGCCGAAGATCTTCAGGGTCAGCTTTGCCATGGAGCAGGGCGGCAGCTTGGCGCTGCCCTCAAAGCGGGCACGTTCCATGCCGGTGACCTCAAAGGCATAATCACCCTCGGGCAGGAGCACGAACTCCTGCTGTTCGTTGGTGAATTCGTCGTCCCAGCTCAGGGCGCGGTCGGTGTTCATCTCATTCATAAGTAAAAGCTCCTTTCAAAATCATCAAAACGGCAGGTCACGGCTGTCCAGCACCATCTGCAGCACCTGGGGCCATGCGGCCACCAGACAGCCCTCTACGAAATCGGCCGGGTAATCCCGGATGGGCATATCCTCGGGGAAATAGCCCCGCTTGCCACCACAGCCTGCAGCTCCTCCGGTGTGACGTTGTTTGCGCTCATCAGGGAGCCAGCTTTTCCGGCACACCCAGTGCAATCAGGTCGGGCACCAGCAGAGCTTGTGGCACTGTCTCGGCGGGCGGTTCCGGCTGCGGAGCCGGAGTGGGCAGGATGTCAGCTTCCGGCTGGGGGCGCGGTTCCGGCTTCGGCTTCGGTGCAGGTGTGGTGCCGGGGATGCAGGCGGCGATGCCGGCGTAGTCAAAGGGAATCTCGTCGGGCAGGCCGAAGCGATTCTTGGCATCCCAGCAGGGGTGATGCGCTGTGTACATCACCCGGCGGCCGCCGGTGACCTTGTTTTTTGCGTTAGGGGCGCTGCTGCTCTTTTCCACCACGGTTTTGTAGTTGACGAACAGCAGCATGTCGCACCACTCCCGGATCAGCGGCTCCACCTGCTTGGTGGTCTTCATGGTCCAGCGGTCGTAGCTGCCCGCCGCATCCGGCTGCTCGAACTTGGTGATGGCCGCGTGGGCAAGGACCAGAACGTTGTGCCCTGTGTTCAGCACCTCTTCCAGCGCGTCCAGCAGCTTGCCGAACTCCTCCTTCAGGTAGGTGTAGCCTTTGCCGTAGCCAAAGCCCTCCAGCCCGTCTACCTTGGCCTTGGCGCAGACGGCATCAATGGCCAGCCGTTCGGCCCAGTCGGCGGTGTCGATGACCAGCGTGCCGCAGGGGATGTTCCCCCTGCGCACCTCGGCCACCTCGTCCAGCAGCATGGCCCAGCTTGTGGGCTGGGGCAGGCGCTTGACATTCAGCCGCTTTGTGCCGCCTTCGGTGTCGATGAACACCGGGTCGGGGAAGTGGGAGGCAAAGGTGCTCTTGCCGATGCCCTCGGGGCCATACAGCACGGTTTTGACCGGGGAATCCTGCACCCCGGAGGTGATGGCATACTTGCTCATTCAGAACGCTCCTTCGTCCAGCTCCTGGGCTGGGGCTTTTCGGTGACAGGCGGCTCGGCATCCTTTACCATGCCGTCCTCAATGATGATCTGGCACTCGCTGCCGGTGGAGACCCGGGTGGCGATGGCCTGCAGGTGCTCTGCTTCCAGCCAGCGGCCAAACTCGGTCAGGGTGGTCATGTCCATCTGCTCCAGCTTGTCCAGCAGCACAAAACCACAGTCCGGGTTCAGGCGGCGGACGATGGCGGCGGCTACCCGCAGCTGGTCACTGCCGGACATATCCCGCCAGTGCTTTCCTTTATAAGTAAGGGCACCGTCCTCCACGCTCAGCTCCGGCAGGGGCAGGTCAGCACCGTTCAGCAGGGCCATACGGTCGGCCCGCTTCTGAGTGATGGCTTGGGTGAGCTTGTCGTAGTCGCTGGCATACTGGGCAGCCTCGTCCTCAGCACGGGCCTTTTCCAGATTGGCACGCACCTTCTGGTTGGTCTCCTCGATGCCCCGGATGGATGCCTCCAGCTCTGCGGTGGATTCGTCCTGCAGCTGGGCAACGGTCTTTTCGGCATTTTTCCGCTGGTTGAACAGTTTGGTGTGCTTGGCATCGAGTTCCTGATACTGTTGTTCCAGCTCGGCAATGCGTTCACGGGTGCGTTTCAGTTCGGCCACGCACTGCTGCTCCTGACTCTCAAGCTCTGCGTACTGTGTCCGCAGCCGCTGATTCTCGCCGTTCCGGGCAAGGATCTCCTGCTGCTGGTGGATGAGGTCGGAGGCGCTGACAGGCTCCTCCGGGGCTTCCGGGTAGTAGATCAGCTCCTCGGCAAAGTGCTTTTTCTGCTGGGCCAGCTGGCCGGTGAAGGTGCGCTTGTCATACAGGGACTTGATCTCCAGATCCCGGACGTGCAGCTCGGTGCCGATGCCGATGATGCGCAGCAGGATGTCCGCTTTCTCCTTGTCGGATGCTTCCATGAAGCGGGGCAGGTCAAGGGCCAGCGGCTCGATAAAGGCGTTGAGCAGCTGCTGGCCGCTGCGCCGCCCGGTGGGGTCGGTAACGGTCAGGGTGCTGTTTTTGCCCTTGCGCTCCACGATCACGCCATTGGAAAGGGTGACCTTGAGATGGGCGGGAGCCACGGCCCCGTCCCGCTGTGCGGCATTGGGGCGGAAGCGGTCGCCGCCCAGCGCCCAGGCAAGGGCATCCAGCACACTGGTCTTGCCCTGATTGTTATTGCCGCCCACGAGGGTGAGCCCAGTGGGGGCAGGGGTGAGCGCAACGGCCTTGATGCGCTTGACGTTTTCGGCCTCAAGGGCCGTGATGGTTACAGACATCTGGATACCTCCCCTTGGATCTGTCCGAGTGTGTGAATGAGCATATTGGTCAGCTGCTCTCGCTGTTCGGGCGGAAGCCTGCGGAGGGACGGGACCACCATTTTGCCGATGTTCTGGAAAGAACGGTCGGCCAGCAGCACGTTGTCATAGGAGCTGTGGGCATCCTGTTCACTGCCGGAAGAGGCCTGTTTCAGCTGTGCCCGCAGGTCGGCGGTCATCTCGGCGGCCATTTCCCTGGCCTGACGCTCCACCTCTTCCTTGTCCACCACCGCGGTGATGGGCTGCTTCTTGAGCGCGTCGTTCTCGGCCTTGAGCTTGTCACCCCGGAGCTTGGCTGCTTCGGCCACCTGCCGGGAACCAACCAACTGGTTCTCCGCGTCCTTGGCCCGGGCTTCGGCCCTGTCGCGCTCGGCTTCGGCCTTCTGGCGCTGGAGGTTGGCCGCAATGCGGCTTTCGTACATTTCGTTATAGCTCCGTTCTGCCTTTTCTTTCTCGGCTTTCAGCCGGGCATTTTCCTTGTCCAGCCCCTGCACATCCGCAAGGGCGGCATCCAAGTCGTTTTTGGCAGTCTGGGCTTCATCCTGCGCCTTGCTTACCATGTTCCACGCCTCTTCCTCCCGGGCTTCGGCAGCAGCGGCACGGTCCTTCTCGGCCTTGATCTGGGCCATGGCTTCCTGATACTGCTTGTTGGTGGTGATGTCACCATTCTTGACCTGCTCCACCAGCTCTGCAGGGGCGCTGGGCTTTGCTACGGCATACAGCAGAGTGGGAGACAGCTCCTTCAGGATCTTCTGCTGGCGGGGGCTGCTGCCGTCCAGCAGTGCCGAGACCTGCAGCAGCCGGTATGCGGTATCCTTGGTGATGCCGATGGATACGCACCAGCTTTTGAACGTATCCTCGCTATGCTGGTTGTTTCGAGCTTTTCGCATTGTGCGACAAGCTCCATCTTCACCGTTGTCGCACAATGCGAAAACTCCGCACAGCGCATCATGGGCAGCGGCAATGGCATTGCCCATGTGGACAAGGCCGCGCTCGGCCATCTGCTTGCCGTGGCGGTATTCGTCCTCGGCAAAGTGCAGGTCCTCCACGGTCTGGTCGGTCAGCCCGGAATAGTCGAACGCCGGGCGCATCTCATCCGGCACGGTGGTCAGGGGCTTGTCCTGTGTCGTCTGGGTTCCGGGCACTTCCGGTTTGTCAACATCCGCAGAGTGAGCGGGAGTTAAATGCTTTTCGCCTTCGGTCTGGTAGCTGTTGCACTCCTGCACGGGATGGCCGCAGCTGTGGCAGTTTCCGAAGCATTCTTCTTTGCACCCGCCACAGGTGCAGGTGGAGCAGATGCAGGGAGCAGGAACACCCGAGGAAGAATCCTCTTCCACCGGTTCAATGGGTGCATTCTTGCAGGGCTTGGCCTCCCTGAGGGCCGTCAGCATCGAATGCGGAAGCTCGTAGTCGTCCATGGGGATGAACTCGTCGCTGGTCAGAAACGCTTCCGGGGTCAGCCGCTTTTCAGCGGTCTTGGCTTTGCCGAACTTCTGTGCCAGCAGATGGCTTTCCTTCCAGACCCGTGCGGATTCGTCCCAGCGCCAGAAGCGCCCACGGGTATAGGCGTAGTAAACATTGTTGCTGTTCTGGCTGATGATGCTCATACCCTCACCTCCGTGCCCTTCAGGCGGTCCAGCATCTCGGTCTGCACATCCTTGTTCATGGGCTGGATGTTGTTGCCCTTCCAGCCGTAGCAGAGGATAGGCCCGTAAAGCTGGCGGCCCCGGTACTTCCGGTTGAGCAGACTGGCGGGCTGGATGGGACCATCGTACCGGCCCACGAACAGCACCGCCGGGGTGCGAGGCAGCACGATCATCTCGCAGGGAGTTCCCAGCCGGTTCTCAATGGCCCACAGGCTGTCGGGCAGGGACGCGATCACCGGAGCCTTGCCCGGCTCTGCTAAAATACCTTTCATTTGTAAAATCCTTCCTGATATGATATCATCAAAGGTGATGGGGCTTGTGAATTCCATCACCCTTTGGGCTCGTCCGTGTTACCAGCACGGGCGGGCTCATTTTTGTTGATGTCCTCGGCATCCTCTTCTGCGTTTCCGAGTACAAAGCTTTCGATAAGCGGTAACCAGTCCGGCGTTAACTCGGAGATGTACCTTTTGGCATAATAGTAATAGAGTGCATTGCTGACCCGTGGGGAGCCGGTGGCTCGCTGGTCCTTGACCATGTGATTTGCCTGATTGCGGCTCAGGCCCATGCCCATCAGGAGCTTCTTCAGACGTTTTGCTTTCATGCGCCCCTCCGGTTCTGCCGGTAGTCCGGCTCTTCGGTACGGGCGTGGGTGCGGTCAACGCGGCCATAGCGGCGGGCGTTCTGCTCACGATCTTGGGCGGCAAAGCCCAGCCGCAGGAACGCTACCGCTGCCAGAACCAGGCACAGGGCCGTGACGAACTGGTTGTCAGAGATAGAGCTGCCCAGCTGTGCACCGCCCTCGATGCTCATGCCGTACAGCAGACTTACGGCACCGCTGGCAGCAGCCAGCCAGTACCAGACGCGGGATTTGATTTTCATGCGGTCTTTTCCTCCTTTGCGATTGCCGGGAAGAAATACTCCCCGATTTTTTCTTGCGGAATGTGCAGTGCTCTGCAGATGATAACGATCTCGTCACTCCTCCAAGGTTGTGTCCCCTTGAGCCGTGCGGTCATCGTGTTGGAGCTTACCCCAATCAGGGCCGCAAGTGCGCCCTGGTTGAGATCCTGGTCTTCTGCCAGACGACTGATTTTGAGATAAGGCTTCTTCATGGTGATTCACCTCCTTGTTGTGGTTGCATCCCTTCTGCGGTATAATCGAGCAGGAAAGGGGGGTGATAAAATGATTTTTGAGAGCTTTTTAGAGATGCAAGGTTTGAATATGCAAATTGAGCGAAACGGTGAGATCGTTGCGACTGTTCCGGGTCTGCCAAATCGGGAAAAAGCAACGAATCGCCGGTATATTGGGTTTCGCCCGGGGACCGATATCAAAATAGATGATGTTGTTATCAATCCGGCAAAGGAACGGCTTTATATCACAGAAACACAGGCATCGTACTTCCAAAAGGAACAGGAGCAAATAAAAGCGTTCTATATGACCGAGGTCGAGAAAAAAC
>ENA-OQCJ01000115-OQCJ01000115.1-human-gut-metagenome-genome-assembly--contig:-NODE-115-length-11114-cov-1.080550_pt1 | contig 11114 bp, 9 predicted proteins | sample MGYA00242501_ERZ504584 | MGnify/ENA primary metagenome ERZ504584 (study PRJEB26092, sample SAMD00036341) | human gut metagenome | host: Homo sapiens | study: EMG produced TPA metagenomics assembly of...
AGAAATTACCGGGAAGCTACCTTTTCAGCACAATAGCTAAAAAAGTTGCAGCTTATCAGGAGGCTAATCCGGATAAAGAGATTATAAGGCTTGGAATCGGCGATGTAACACAGCCACTTGCACCTGCTATTATTGATGCTATGCACAAGGCAGTTGACGAGATGGGAAGTGCAGCAACATTCCACGGATACGCACCTGACCTCGGATATGAGTTCCTCAGAAAAGCAATTTCAGACAACGACTACAAAGCAAGAGGATGCGATATCTCAGCAGATGAGATTTTTGTTTCAGACGGAGCAAAGAGTGATTCAGCCAACATCCAGGAGCTTTTCTCAGCAAACAGCCGCATCGCTGTTACAGATCCTGTTTACCCTGTATATGTTGATTCCAATGTCATGGCAGGAAGAACAGGCACATATGATGCTCAGAAAGAGACCTGGAGCAATGTAATCTATATGCCGTCAACAGCAGATAACGGCTTTGTTCCGGAGCTTCCAAAGGAAGTACCGGATATGATTTATCTGTGTCTGCCAAACAACCCGACAGGAACAACTCTTACAAAGGAACAGTTACAGGTATGGGTAGATTATGCAAACAAGAATGGCTCAGTCATCATTTTCGATGCAGCCTACGAGGCATATATCAGCGAAGCAGATGTGCCACACTCAATCTATGAGTGTAACGGGGCAAAGACATGTGCCATCGAGCTTAGAAGCTTTTCAAAGAACGCAGGCTTTACAGGTGTGCGTCTTGGCTTCACAGTAGTACCTAAGGAGCTTAAGTGTGGTGATGTTTCGCTTCACGCAATGTGGGCACGCCGCCACGGAACCAAGTTCAACGGTGCACCATACATCGTGCAGAGAGCAGGCGAGGCAGTTTACTCAGATGCAGGAAAAGCACAGCTTAAGGATCAGGTAGCATACTACATGAACAATGCAAAGACAATAAAGACGGGTCTTGCAGAGGCAGGCTTTACAGTATACGGCGGAGTAAATGCACCATACATCTGGCTCAAGACACCGGATCAGATGACATCATGGGAGTTCTTCGATTACCTGCTTGAGAATGCCAATGTGTAGGTACACCTGGCTCAGGCTTTGGACCAAGCGGAGAGGGCTACTTCAGACTGACTGCTTTCGGAAACTATGAGAACACAGTAAAGGCACTTGAGAGAATCAAGGCACTGTAAAATAGATCAGGTTAAATAAAAATACCGTCAGGGAGATGTTCCCTGACGGTATTTTTTGTCTTTGAAATTTACTTAAAGTGTAATTACTGTATACTTTTCAGCAACAAAAACTTTATGTGAAAAAGCATGATTTAGTTCTTCTTGAAACCGGCTCTCTTACGAAGAGTAGGGTCAAGAATCTTCTTTCTGATTCGAAGGCTCTCAGGTGTTACCTCAAGAAGCTCATCTGTATCAATAAAGTCGATAGCCTGCTCAAGCTTAATACTTTAGGTGGTACAAGTGTGAGTGCCTCATCTGCTGATGAAGAACGTGTATTTGTAAGATGCTTCTTCTTACATACGTTGAGCTCGATGTCCTCGGCCTTTGAACATTGTCCGATAACCATTCCGGAGTAAACCTTGGCACCCGGTCCGATAAAGAGTGTTCCTCTCTCCTGTGCAGAGAAGAGTCCGTATGTTACAGCCTCACCTGACTCAAAGGCAATGAGTGAACCTGTTGCACGGTATGCAATCTCACCCTTGTATGGCTCGTAGCCGTCAAACATGGTGTTTAAGATTCCGTTACCCTTTGTATCGGTCATGAACTCACCACGGTATCCGATAAGTCCACGTGCAGGGATATGGAATTCAAGTCTGGTGTAGCCACCTGCGATAGAACCCATATTTCTAAGCTCGCCTTTGCGCTGCTGAAGCTTTGAGATGACAGCTCCTGTAAACTCATCAGGCACATCGATGTAAGCAAGCTCCATTGGCTCAAGCTTCTTGCCGTTTTCGTCATACTTGTAGAGCACCTCTGCCTTACTTACAGCGAACTCATAACCCTCACGGCGCATGTTCTCGATAAGCACTGAAAGGTGAAGCTCTCCACGTCCGGAAACCTTGAAGGAATCAGGTGAGTCGGTATCCTCGACACGCAGTGAAACATCAGTGTTGAGCTCGCGAAGGAGTCTGTCACGGATGTGACGGCTTGTGACAAATTTACCTTCCTGTCCTGCAAGAGGGCTGTTGTTTACGATGAAGTTCATAGAGATTGTAGGCTCTGAAATCTTCTGGAAAGGAATAGCTTCCGGTGCTTCCGGTGAGCAGATTGTATCTCCGATGTGGATATCTGCGATACCTGAGATAGCTACAATCGAACCGATTCCTGCCTCAGCTACATCTACCTTGTTGAGTCCGTCAAACTCGTAAAGCTTGCTGATACGGACCTTCTCAAGCTTGTCAGGGTCGTGGTGGTTTACAACGACAGCCTCCTGATTGACCTTGATTTTACCGTTATCCACTTTACCGATTCCGATACGTCCTACATACTCATTGTAGTCGATTGTACTGATGAGAATCTGTGTGTTGGCATCCGGATCACCTGTTGGAGCAGGAATGTAATTTACGATAGTCTCGAAGAGAGGAGTCATATCCTTTCTCTCATCGTTTAAGTCCTTCATGGCATAGCCGTCTCTGGCTGATGCAAAAACGAATGGGCAGTCAAGCTGCTCCTCAGAAGCATCGAGATCCATGAAGAGCTCTAATACCTCATCGATGACCTCATTAGGACGTGCCTCCGGACGGTCAATCTTGTTGACGCAGACAATGATAGGCAGCTTGAGTGCAAGAGCCTTCATAACTACGAACTTGGTCTGTGGCATAACACCCTCGAAGGCATCAACAACGAGAATAACTCCGTTTACCATCTTAAGAACACGCTCTACCTCACCGCCGAAGTCAGCATGACCCGGAGTGTCGATGATGTTGATTTTGATGTCCTTATACTGAATAGCTGTGTTTTTGGAGAGGATTGTGATACCTCTTTCACGCTCGATGTCGTTTGAATCCATTACTCGATCCTGAACTTCCTGATTGTCACGGAACACACCGCTTTGCTTAAGAAGCTCATCTACAAGTGTTGTTTTACCATGATCAACGTGGGCAATAATTGCTATATTACGAATATCGTCTCTTGTTGTTTTCATATTTTCCTTCTTTCTTTAATAAATAAAGCTAAGTTTGCAACTAACTTATTCTATCATAATTTTTCCAATGTGCAAGTTTTCATTGAAAGTTTTTATAAAATTAAGTGAAATGTTATTGGATTTGTCGACATTATTTGAGAAAATATACTTTGTGGAAATGTTAAAAATAGCTGGAAAAACATTTTACAAAAGGAAGGGAGACAAAAATTCATGGCAGATAAAATGTTTGAAAACAACCAGGTATCAATAATCGGAGAAATCGTTTCAGATTTCAGTTTAGTCACGAGGTGTATGGTGAGGGCTTCTATATGATGGAGGTTTCGGTCAGAAGGCTTTCAGATTGCATGGACTATATTCCGGTGATGGTGTCAGAGAGGCTTATCAATGTGGAGGGTGACTACATAGGCAAAAGCGTATATATAGGCGGTCAGTTCCGCTCATTCAACAGGCATGAGGAGAAGAAGAACAGGCTGGTGCTGTCTGTTTTTGCAAGAGAGCTTGAGATATTGGACAGTGATTATGATGAGGATGCAGCCAATCAGATTTTCCTTGACGGCTATATCTGCAAGGAGGCTATATACAGGAAAACACCGCTTGGACGAGAAATTGCAGACCTGCTTGTGGCAGTGAACCGCTCATATGGCAAGTCAGACTATATTCCATGTATCTGTTGGGGAAGAAATGCCAGATTTGCGTCGACCTTTGAGGTGGGTACACATGTGCAGATATGGGGCAGAATCCAGAGCAGAGACTATGTGAAAAAGCTCAGTGAGAAACAGGTGGAGCAGCGCACGGCGTATGAGGTTTCCGTGAGCAAGATTGAGGCATAGTATTTAATTGACAGTAACTACGGATTTGTGATTTTCCCGAAAATTTGCAATAAAAGTCAGATTGTGGTATTTTACTAGATATTATTGGTTAATGCTTGTAATTGTTGACGTTTACATAAGGTGTAAACTGTAATGATTGTATATCAGGCAGAAAAGCTATGTGTATGGAGGCATGATTATTATGGAAAAGTGCAGTACAGATTTATTATGGCGAGGGACATGGCAAGACAAATGTCGCTATAGGAAGTGCAATATGTGCTGCCTGTGATGGTAAACAGGCTGTCGTTATTCAGTTTCTAAAGGGTAAAAAGGAGCCGGAATTTTTGAAAAAGCTTGAGCCGGAGGTGAAATTCTTTAATTTTTCAAGAGCCGGAATACTCTTTGAGCAGCTTGATGAGGAGAGTAAGCAGGAAGAAATCATGAATATCAAGAATGGCTTCAACTATGCAAAGAAGGTTATATCAACAGGTGCTGACATGGTTGTTGTGCTTGATGAGATGCTGGGGCTTTTGGATTTGCATCTGATTTCAAAGGAGGAGCTGTCGGATATGCTTGCTTCAAGGCCTGATGATGTGACCGTGATTATGACAGGCAGAGTACTTGACGATGGAATCAGGGAAATGGCAGATGAGATTTATAATATCGCGTCGGAAAAATAATAAGAAATATTGTCCTGTGAGTTGACAATGCACAGGCGTGGTGATATTATTAGTGCAAGTGTGAGGCAGTTTATATCATCTGCTGTATACGAATAATTTGATTAACAGATAGAGTCGCGCGACTTATGAGAGCTTTCCGGATGCCGCAGGGGCAGTTGATGGGAGATGAAAGGAATAGCGCCGAAGGGATTTATCATCTGCAGATATATCTCTGGGCATATGGCGAACAGCCTTATGACTGTCATCAGATTTGATGGGGAGCTATCGTGATTCATGAAGAATTGGGACCGGCTCTAAGGAGCCGGTTTTTTAGCGCTTAGAGGCAGACAGCGGCATACTTATACGTTAAGAGAATCAAATATCGAATAAAGAAAAGCAAGAAGGAGATAAAATCATGGCAATTTTCAAAGGAGCAGGAGTAGCAATTGTTACACCTATGTACGATAACGAGGAGGTTAATTACGACAAGCTCGAGGAGCTTATCAATATGCAGATTGATAATGGCACAGATGCTATTATCATTGCCGGCACCACAGGCGAGAGCCCATGTCTGTCAATGGAGGAGCATGCAAAGGTTATAAAGGCTGCCGTAGAGTTTACAAAGCATCGTGTACCTGTAGTAGCAGGCACAGGCTCTAACTGCACAAAGACAGCTATGCAGCTTTCAAAGGAGGCTGAGGAGTTTGGCGCAGACGGACTGCTCGTTGTCACACCATACTACAACAAGGCTACTCAGGCAGGTCTTGTGAGCCACTATTCGCAGATTGCAGACAGCACAAAGTGTCCTATTATCGTATACAACGTACCGGGACGTACAGGCTGCAATGTGCTTCCGGAGACTATGGCAGAGCTCTTTAAGACAAAGGAAAATATCGTGGGACTCAAGGAAGCTACAGGAAATCTGGCACAGGCTTCAAAGACAATGTATCTGACAGACGGAAAGCTTGATATGTACTCAGGCGAGGATGGTCTCGTAGTGCCTCTTATGTCTATCGGAGCAATCGGTGTAATCTCAGTATGGAGCAATGTAGCCCCTGCAAAGGTACACAATATGTGTGACAGCTTCTTCAAGGGCGATTTACAGACAGCCTTAGAGCTTCAGAGAGAGGCTCTTCCACTTGTGGACGCACTCTTCTCAGAGGTGAATCCAATTCCTGTAAAGAAGGCTATGAACCTGATGGGTATGAATGTCGGACCTCTTAGAAGCCCTATGTGCGAGATGGGTGAGGATAATGCAAGGAAGCTTTCTGAGGTCATGAGGCTTATGGCTTAAAGCTTGCTTAGTACAACGAGAAAGGATACGATAAAATGACAAAGGTAATTATGAATGGCTGCAATGGCAAAATGGGACAGACTATCACAGAAATCTGTAAGGCTGATGCTGATATCAAGATTGTAGCCGGTATTGATTTATATGATGGAATAGACAATGACTATCCTGTTTTTTCGAGCATCGACAAATGTGATGTGGACGCTGATGTGGTCATAGATTTTTCCAATGCCAAGGCTGTTGACGGAGTACTGGACTATTGCGTGGACAAGCAGGTTCCGGTTGTTTTATGCACTACCGGTCTTAGTGATGAGCAGCTTGCAAAGGTTGAGGAGTGCTACAAGAAGGTGGCAGTGCTCAAGTCTGCAAACATGTCACTTGGCATAAACACTCTTATGGCTCTTCTCAAAAAGGCTGCACAGGTTTTCGCACCGGCAGGTTTTGACATGGAGATAGTTGAGAAGCATCACAATTTAAAGCTTGATGCACCTTCAGGTACTGCGCTTGCGCTTGCCGATTCAATCAACGAGGCTATGGACAACGAGTATCACTATGTCTACGACCGCAGCCAGCGCAGAGAGAAGCGTGATCCTAAGGAAATTGGTATTTCTGCTGTCAGAGGAGGAAGCATCGTCGGTGAGCACGAGGTACTTTTCTGTGGACAGGATGAGGTGATTGAGTTTAAGCATACTGCTTATTCTAAGGCTGTTTTTGCGAAGGGTGCTGTTGAGGCTGCCAAGTTCCTTAAGGGAAAGGGTGCAGGTCACTACGATATGGCGGATGTTATTGCAGCTAAGTAGATTAGGTGAATTGCTTCATTGTGGCAATAGGTCGGGCGTAGGACCCGGGCACCGGGGTGCACACGCACTCTCCCAGGGCGCTACGCTACGTGGCTAAGATTCTGTACGAAATTATGCCTGATGGGTTTCTATGCTTGACGAAACCGTCGAAACGCGCCGTCCGTGGCGCGGTTCTCCTCACCCCTGCGTCCATGCAGGGGTGTTTCTGCACTTCATGGGCATAATTTCTACAGTATCTAAGCCACTTCGCTATTCGCGCTTCGGGACAGTGCGTGTGTACCCCGGTGCCCGGGGCTTACGCCCTTACGTTGTGGCGGGATAATGAGTGCTACGGTAACACCTCGGGGCTCGGTGTTACCGGGATTGCGTCTAAACAGTATAGTTCAATGTACGAATATTCGTACACTTGCTGATTTTACTTGATTTATTGGGGAGTGCGTATTATATTAAATATTATAAAAAACACAATAGGGGAGCTGGTATTTAGCTGGCTGAGAGTAGACTGGTAGTGTCTTGACCCATAACCTGATTTGGATAATGCCAACGTAGGATAATATCGCACGATTTTTAGGCGGATATACTCATTGGCGGTATATCCGCTTTTTGAATGTGTGGGTGATTATGAATAGTTGTAAAGAGATACAGATGAATGATTTTATAGAAAAGCTTAAGTCACGCAGTCCTTTGATTCACAACATCACAAATATGGTTACTATCAATGATGTGGCCAATATTGAGCTGGCATGTGGGGCCAGGCCTATTATGGCTATGGCACCGCAGGAGATGGATGAGGTCACGGGTATCTGCGATGGGCTGAACCTGAATATAGGCACTCCCTCTGAGGAGCGCTTTGAGGCGATGCGCATTGCTGCGAGGATGGCAGCGAAAAAGAACATTCCTATTGTGCTTGATCTGGTTGGTGTGGGCGTGAGCCGCTTCAGGATGGATTTTGTGATGAGCCTGCTTGACGAGGTGCATGTGGATGTGATTAAGGGCAATTTGTCTGAGGTCAAGGCTGTTATGGAGCATGGCAGATGTGATGGCGGCGTGGAAGTGACCGATACGGCAGATGAGTCTGATGCAAAGGCGCTTGCGTGCAGGGCTGCCCTGCGATTTGGCTGTATCTGTGTGATTACAGGTGAGACCGATTATGTGGCAGAATTATTTGATGAAGCTGATTGCTATGACAATAATGAAAGCAGTCTGATGAGTACTGATGCGACGGGTACCGGTGTGATGGATAATTGTGTAGTGAATGCTGTTGCGTTGGATGCTGACGGATACACGCATAATTACAGGGTAGGAAGCATCACAGGTGGCCATCCTATGATGAAGCGGGTGACAGGCACCGGATGTATGCTTTCAGGACTCATTTGTGCGTTTGTTGCGGCTGATTGCGATGATAAATACGGTGCAGTCACGGCAGCACTTAGCTGCATGAAGAGTGCAGGCGGGCTTGCTGCCTCTGATATGGCAAAGCACGGCAGAGAGACAAACAGCTGTTATTTCATTAAGCCCGGAAATGCTGCATACCGGACAGGCTGATTGATGCAGTATATCATATATGCGATGGTGATTATGAACTGATGTGAATATCGCTGTATGACAGACAATTGGTATGCGGGTCATGAGTCTTATATTTGGAAAATAACAGGATAAGAGGTAAAATGTATATATGAACAAAAATGATTTAAGCTCTACGCTATAACAGACAGGCAGTGGCTGCACAAAGCGAGGCTTTCTGAGCATGTGAAGCTTGCAATAGAGGGCGGTGCCACTATGATTCAGATCCGTGACAAGGATATTTTGAGTACGGATTCTGATGCAGGGCTTAAGGATGAGTATAATGAGGCTCTTGAGATAAAGAGAATCTGTCATGAGCACAAGGTGCCGCTCATCATCAATGATAACGTGCAGTTTGCAATTGATATAGATGCCGACGGAGTACATCTGGGTCAGGATGACATGAATCCGGCAGAGGCCAGGAAGCTTCTTGGAGCTGACAAGATAATAGGAGTTACGGCAAAGACCGTGGAGCAGGCAAAGAAAGCACAAGTTGATGGCGCGGACTATCTGGGAAGCGGAGCCGTGTTTGGCTCTACCACAAAGCTCAATGCAAAGCCTATGACAAAGGAACTTCTGCGTGAAATCACGGCGGCTGTCGATATACCGGTTGTTGCAATCGGAGGCATAAATGCAGACAATGCGGTCACGCTAGAGGGCACTGGGATTGCAGGAATCGCAGTGGTAGGAGCGATATTTGCAAGCGCAGATATAAAGGCTGCAGCCAGGGAACTCGCAGAAATATGCGACAAAATTCAGTAGAAAGGAGCGTAAATATGCATACAGCACTTACAATTGCGGGAAGCGATTCAAGCGGTGGCGCAGGCGTGCAGGCCGATTTAAAGACAATGCTTGCAAACGGTGTGTTTGGCGAGAGTGTCATCACAGCACTCACGGCACAAAACACCATGGGAGTTGATGCGGTGATGAATGTACCGGCTGATTTTATCGAGGCACAGATGAAGGCTGTTTTTACGGATATTTTTCCGGATGCGGTGAAAATCGGTATGACATCATCGGTAGATACAATTGAGGCGATTGCCGCAGGTCTTGTAAAATATAAGGCAAAAAACATAGTTCTGGACCCGGTGATGGTCGCTACAAGCGAAAGCAGGCTGCTTGAAGAAAATGCAGCAAACACTCTGATGGAGAAGCTTTTTCCACTGGCTGACATCATCACGCCAAATATCCCTGAGCTTGAGGTGATATCAGGCAGACAGATTGAAAGCACAGATGACATCATAGAGGCATCAAAGGCTATTTATGATAAATACGGCTGTCCGGTTTTAAGCAAGGGAGGTCATTTCACGGACACAGCATGTGTGTGTGACTATTTGTGGGATGGAAAGCAAATCATCACATTTGAGACCAAAAGAGTGGATAATCCAAACTCACACGGCACAGGCTGCACACTTTCATCAGCGATAGCCAGCGGCCTTGCAAAGGGACAGCCGCTCGAGCAGGCTGTGGATAACGGCAAGCGATATGTCACGGCATGTTTAAAAGCCATGCTTGATCTGGGGCACGGCAGCGGTCCTATGAATCATGGAGCGTTAATCTTGAAATAATTACTAATTAATAATACAAATAACAATAAGAACAGGAGAGTACAATGAGTAATTACACAACACAGATGGATGCCGCAAGAAAGGGCATCGTAACACCTGAAATTGAAAAGGTAGCAAAGAAAGAGAAGATGGATGTAGACAAGCTGATGGAGCTTGTTGCAAGCGGAAAGGTAGCTATTCCTGCTAACAAGCATCACAAGTCACTTGATGCAGAGGGTGTTGGAAGCATGCTTCGCACAAAAATCAATGTAAACCTCGGTGTGTCAAGAGACTGCAAGGACTATGATGTGGAGATGCAGAAGGTCATGAGCGCTGTAAAGCTTGGAGCAGAGGCTATCATGGATCTTTCAAGCCATGGCAACACACAGCCATTCAGACAAAAGCTTACAAGCGAATGTCCTGCAATGATAGGAACAGTGCCTGTTTATGACAGTGTTATCCACTATCAGCGTGATCTTGCAACACTTACAGCACAGGATTTTGTCGATGTAGTCAGACTCCATGCAGAGGATGGAGTGGACTTTGTTACACTTCACTGTGGAATCACAAGAAAAACGATAGACCAGATTAAAAAGCACAAGCGTAAGATGAATATCGTAAGCCGTGGAGGCAGCCTTGTATTTGCATGGATGTGTATGACAGGAGAGGAAAATCCATTCTACGAGCACTATGATGAGATACTTGAAATCTGTGAGGAGCATGATGTGACAATCTCACTCGGAGATGCCTGCAGACCGGGCTGCCTGGCAGATGCAACAGATGTATGCCAGATAGAGGAGCTTGTAAGACTTGGAGAGCTCACAAAGCGTGCATGGGATCACAACGTACAGGTCATGGTAGAGGGACCGGGACATGTGCCGCTTGATCAGGTAGCAGCAAACATGAAGGTACAGCAGTCAATCTGTATGGGAGCACCATTCTATGTACTTGGACCTCTCGTAACAGATATCGCACCGGGCTATGACCACATCACAGCAGCAATCGGTGGAGCAGTGGCAGCAATGAACGGCGCAGCTTTCCTTTGCTACGTGACACCTGCTGAGCATCTTGCTCTTCCAAATGTGGAGGATACAAAGCAGGGCATCATCGCCTCAAAGATTGCAGCTCATGCAGCCGACATCGCAAAGGGAATACCGGGAGCCAGAGATATAGATGATAAGATGGCAGATGCCAGACGTGTGCTCGACTGGGATGCACAGTTTGCATGTGCGCTTGATCCTGAGACAGCAGTAAGCCAGTCAGGGATGACCGTCTGCCTGAGGATGACCACAG
>ENA-OQCJ01000118-OQCJ01000118.1-human-gut-metagenome-genome-assembly--contig:-NODE-118-length-11049-cov-0.932338_pt1 | contig 11049 bp, 9 predicted proteins | sample MGYA00242501_ERZ504584 | MGnify/ENA primary metagenome ERZ504584 (study PRJEB26092, sample SAMD00036341) | human gut metagenome | host: Homo sapiens | study: EMG produced TPA metagenomics assembly of...
GGAGAACTATACTCATAAAGTGGAATTGGCCAACTAATTTAAGGAGAGATTATGAAAAAATATTATTTTGTCTGCCCCTGCTTCTTTTGGCACTTCAATCGTGCGAGATAGAAGATGAGTATATGTATGATAAGGGGCTTTACACCATAGATTGGGATGCGGCTGCCGACAGCAGTTCTGTGACCCTGATAGATCGTTTCTGGAATACGGAAGAGAATTATTTCAACTACGGGAATGACGGTTCAATCAAGGATTTCCATTATTGGCCGCAGGCTCATGCTATGGATGTGATGATAGATGCTTACAATCGTACCGGAGATAGCAAGTACAGCGACTTGTTCGACAAATGGTATGTCGGTATCAAGGCAAAGAACGGTGGCAGTTATTGGAACAACTTTTATGATGATATGGAGTGGATTGCTCTCACCATGATTCGCTTGTACGAAGTTACTGATGAAAACAAGTATCTGGAAACTTCTCAAGAGATGTGGAATGAAATCAAGACCGGTTGGAACGATTACGCAGGTGGTGGCATTGCTTGGACTCACGACCGGCTATGGAGCAAAAATGCTTGTTCCAACGGTCCTGCTGCTTTGATTGCTGCTCGTCTTTACCGTATTAACGGGAATCAGGAGGATTTGGATTGGGCTGTCAATATTTATAAATGGGAGCGTGAAAATTTATTTAACCCTGCTACCGGCGCCATCTATGATAATGTGAACGGTGAAACGGGTGAGTTGAGTACACTTTTCTCTTTCTTATAACCAAGGTACATTCTTGGGTGCTGCTTACGAACTGTATAAGATCACAGGAGAAGAGTCCTATTTGAAAGATGCTCGTAAGGCTGCCAATTTCGGTATCAGTAATAGCAGCATGATAGATACTGGAAACAATTTACTTCGTGATGAAGGCGATGGTGACGGAGGTTTGTTTAAGGGTATTTTCATGCGTTATTATGTGCAGTTGATTATGGAACCGAATTTGGACCCCATATATAAGAAGAAATTCATCACTTTCTTTAACAATAATGCTGAAATCTTGTGGCGAAAGGGAATCAATAAACTTGATTTGCTGTATAATACTAACTGGGCAATGAACAATAGCGGTAACAACCATTTGACTACGCAGACAAGTGGTTGTACTTTGATTTGAAGCCAAAGCTCTCTTTGAAAAGAGCCTGAAATAAGTTAGCAATTAAAAGTGTGTCGAAACTCAATCTGGTTATTGGGTTTCGGCACATTTTTTTTTAGAGCCAGTTTTAATTGGCAGTTATTTTGGAAATAATGTTTTTAGAGACAACAGTTTTTTATATAAAATAAACACAAAAGATGAAACAGAATCAATATTTATTTCTACTGTTCGCCCTGATTGTTCTGACGGGCTGTGGCGGTACGCAGAAGAAATTAACCGAATATGTCAATCCTTTCTTGGGTACGGCTACTTTGTGGGAGCCTGAGGACTTAGGGTATACGCGCAAAATAAAGTCACGTACATGGGGTGCGGAAACTTATCCGGGTGCTACCTTGCCCAACGCAATGGTGCAGCTCAGCCCCGTTACACAGTTTCGTAGCGGTGCGGGCTATCAATATGAGGACACTGTGATTTATGGTTTTTCACATACTGCTAAAGGGCATTGGAACTTGTTGCATGTCCCCATGTTGCCAGTGGTGGGAACTATCGCTCCGGGTAATTATTGCTCCGGGTTTAGTCACGAGAAGGAATCTGCGCATCCGGGGTATTACCAAGTTTATCTGGAACGCTATAAAGTGAACGCCGAGTTGACCAGTACCTTGCGTTGTGCCTACCATAAATATACTTTCGGCAAGGGCGACGATAAGTCATTATTGGTAGACATCCGCCGTTCTAATAATGATGTCCGTGATTGGAAGATTGAGAAGGTTGACGATAATACGTTCACGGGTTATCAAGATGGCGATGGTAAAATCTACTTTTACGCTAAGACCAACTATAAAATAGGCCAAGTGGAAATGGTAAAAGACGACAAACATGAGGTGGCTGTGCTGCGTTTTATCGACAGCAAAGGTGTTGAACCTTTGGAAGTGAAGGCTGGTTTCTCGTTTGTGAGTATAGAGAATGCTCAAATGAATTTGAGGCCGAAATTGTTGAACAAAAGTTTTGCACAAGTGGCAGAAGAAGCCGATGCGGCTTGGGAAGCACTCCTCTCCAAGATTCAAGTTGCAGGTGGCACGGAACGTGAAAAGAGATTGTTTTATTCTACTTTCTTCCATGCTTTTAAATGGCCGGCTTTGCGTAGCGATGTGAATCATGAATATACTGATGTCCGTGGCGAAGTAGTGAATAACGGCTTCCACTATTACACTGACCCTTCTTTTTGGGACGATTATCGCAACAAACTGGTACTCATAGGTATGATTTCTCCCGATGTGACTACTGACATCATTAGGTCTATTATTGACAAAGGCGAGAAGCGTGACGGCTACATGCCCACCTTCTTCCATGGTGATCACGCTTCCACTTTTATTTCTGGTTCTTGGTTGCGTGGTTTGCATGATTTCGATCTGGAGCGTGCTTATAAGTTGATTCTGAAAAATGCTACGGTGCCCGGTAAAGGAGGACGTCGCTATTTGGATGAGTATATGGAGCGAGGTTGGATTGCTGAAAAAGACACAGTGAATGTACCCACATGGGACGAATACAAAGGGGCTGTGACCAAGACCCAGGAATATGCTTACGATGACTATGCCGTAGCCTTGGTAGCCAAGGAGCTGGGAGATGAAGCCAACTACAAGCTGATGATGGAACGCTCCAACAACTACAAGACGCTATTCGACCCCTCTACCGGCTTTTGGAGAGGTAAGATTGACGATGGTAGCTGGATTCAGGATTTCGATCCGTATTATCCCTATTACCAGTACATGTACCGTGAGGCCAATGCATGGAACGCCCTCTTCTTCGCCCCCCACGACCCCGAAGGCATGATTAAGCTCTATCCCAGTAAAGAGGCGGTGGAGGCTAAACTGGATTCCTTATTCAGCGAACCGTGGAGAGGTTACGAGGCCCACAACCTGACCGGATTCATCGGAAACTATTGTCACGGAAACCAGCCGGGACACAGCATTCCTTACACCTATTATTTCATAGACAAACAAGAGAAAGCCCAATGCATTCTCGACAGCCTGATGAACCACTACTATGACATGGGTGCCGACAAGCTGGCTTATGCAGGGATGGATGATGCCGGCGAGATGTCTTCGTGGTATGTGCTCAATGCTATTGGACTTTACACTTATTCGCCTGCCGATCCTGAATATATTGTTACTGTTCCCTTGTTTGATAAAGTGACGTTCAATCTGAATGGTCGTCCCTTTACGATTGTGAAGAAAGGAAGCGGCAAGAAGATTATTGACATTACTTATGACGGTAAAAAGATTGACGGTTACTTTATCACCCATGACCAACTGAGGGAGGGCAAGGAACTGGTGATTACTACGGAATAGATAAACAATGGAGTTATGAAAAGAAATATACTGCTTCTATTCACATTCTTTGCTTGCATTACTGTACAAGGGCAGACTCCGGTTCGTTTGGTTGATCTGAGGAGCGAACATCTTGACAGACCTATAGGTTTGGATAATCCCGTTCCACGCCTTTCTTGGCGGATGGAAGATGGTAGGCAGGGAGCTGTGCAGACTTCCTGGCGGATTGTGGTAGACGAAGACTCGTTGAATGTGGTCAATGGCTGTGGCAGGATGTGGGATAGTGGAAAGAACGATTCCCGTAATCTGCTTGTGGCCTATGCGGGCAAAAAAACTGCAGCCTTTCACTAGATATTATTGGAAAGTAATCTGCAGCGACATGGAATATAAGGAGACTGCTTCTCCTGTCTCTTACTTTGAAACGGGCATGATGGGGATGCAACATTGGCAAGGTGCTTGGATTGGCGATGGCAAGGATATTCATTATGGGCCTGCCCCTTACTTCCGAAAAGAGTTCAAGACCGGCAAAAAGGTAAAGTCAGCGCGTGCTTATATTGCCGCTGCTGGACTATATGAGCTTTACATCAATGGCGAGAAGATAGGAGACCACTGCCTTGCCCCTCTCTATACCCGCTTTGATCGCCGCAACTTGTATGTGGCTTATGATGTGACTTCACAATTACAGAATGGTGACAACGCTATTGGCGTACTTTTGGGTAACGGCTGGTATAACCATCAATCCAAAGCAGTGTGGGACTTCGACCGTGCCCCTTGGCGCAACCGTCCCGCTTTCTGTCTGGACTTGCGCATTACTTACACCGATGGAAGCGTGGAGACTATTCCCACCGATCTCAGTTGGCGGACAGCGTCGGGTGCAATCACTTTTTAATAGTATCTATACTGGCGAGCACTACGATGCACGTCTGGAGCAGAAAGGATGGAGCACTCCGGAATTCGATGATTCCAAGTGGCGCGGAGTAGCCTATCGGAGTGTACCTTCTTCCAATGTCACTGCCCAGCAAGTACATCCCATCCGTAATGTAAAGATTTTCCCCGCCGTCTCTTTCCGCAAAGTGGACGAGAAAACATACATCTATGATTTCGGGCAAAATATGTCCGGTGTGACTTGTATTCATGTTTCGGGTGAACGGGGAACGGAGGTCAGAATCAAACATGGCGAACGCTTACATCCAAATGGCCGCCTCGATCTCTCGAACATTGATGTCTACTTTCGAGGCGATAAGGAGAAAGACCCTTTTCAGACGGACATTCTCATTCTGAGTGGAGAAGAGGATGAGTTCATGCCCCGATTTAATTACAAGGGATTTCGTTATGTGGAGGTAGTGGCAGATAAGCCTATTGAGCTTGACCAAAACAGCTTGATTGCTTACTTCATGCACAGTGATGTGCCGGCAGTAGGTAGCTTGGAATCTTCGAGCCACTGATAGGCAAGCTGCTCCATGCTGCCAATCACTCTTACCTTTCCAATCTGATGGGCTACCCCACCGATTGCCTCAGCGCGAGAAGAACGGTTGGACTGGTGACGGTCATTTTGCCATTGAGGCAGCATTTTATAACTTTGATGGAATTACCGTTTACGAAAAATGGTTGGCCGACCATCGTGACGAACAGCAGCCCAACGGAGTGCTGCCCGATATTATTCCAACTGGTGGATGGGGATATGGTACAGACAACGGGCTGGACTGGACTAGTACTATTGCCATCATCCCTTGGAATATCTACCTCTTCTACGGTGATAGCAAGCCCTTGAGCGATTGTTACGAGAGCATCAAACGTTATGTGGATTATGTGGAGCGTATCTCTAACAATCATCTCACTACGTGGGGGCGCGGAGACTGGGTGCCGGTGAAGTCAAAATCCAATAAAGAGCTGACTTCCTCGGTCTACTTTTATGTAGATACCAAGATTTTGGCCGCTGCTGCCAAACTCTTCGGCAAACAGGCCGATTACGAATATTATAATGCCTTGTCGGAGGAGATAAAGCAAGCTGTCAATGATAAGTTCCTGAATCGAGAAACAGGCATCTATGCCGAGGTTCACAAACCGAATTGAGTGTTCCCTTGCAATGGAAGATTGTGCCCGAAGAGTTGATAGGAAAAGTGGCAGCTAACTTGGCACATAAGGTAGAGGAGGACGGTTTTCACTTGGATGTGGGTGTATTAGGAGCTAAAGCTATTCTGAATGCACTCAGCGAAAATGGTTATGCTGAAACAGCTTATAAGGTGGCTGTACAGGACACTTATCCTTCATGGGGTTGGTGGATGGTGAACGGTGCCACTACGCTGCTCGAGAACTGGGATTTGCAGGCTACTCGTGACATCTCGGACAATCATATGATGTTCGGTGAAATAGGTGCTTGGTTCTACAAGGGGCTGGGAGGTATTTTCCCTGATCCCGCGCAACCTGGTTTTCAAAACATTCTGCTCCGTCCCCATTTCATAAAGGGATTGAAACGGTTTGAAGCTCGTCATCGGTCGCCTTACGGTGAAATTGTTTCTCGCTGGGAATGGAAAGGGAAATGTGTGCATTATGAAGTTACAGTGCCCGCTAACAGTACAGCTACACTCACTTTACCTGACAAGGCCGAGAATGTACGGGTGGTGGAACTGGCGGCAGGAAGATATGAGTTTATTGTAAAGTGACCCTGTACTTTTCATTTATGCTTGCAAATATGTAATTAGCGGGTTTGCCACGTTGTTGTGGCATAACTCGCTAATTTTTATAGTCGGTATGTTAAGGGATGGCTTTTTCATTCTTATAGCCTGATCTTTCCCTCCAACCGTATATCTTCCGATGAAGCCCCTATCAGCAGCTTCACCGTTCCGGGTTCTACAACGAACATCTGCTTTCCTTCGTTCCAATAGCCGAGCTCTTCTTTGGGCACGGTAAGCGTCACTTTCCGGGTTTCGCCGGCCTTGATGGGGATACGCCTGAAGGCGCGCAACTGCTTGGAAGGACGTTCCACTTTGGATTCCGGATAGCTGGCATAGAGCTGCACGACTTCTTCCCCGTCGCGTCCGCTGGTATTCTTCACTGATACCGTCACGCGGATGTTCTTCTTGTCTTGCTTGAAGGATTCAATCTTCTCGTATGCAAAGTCGGAATAGCTCAGACCATAGCCGAAAGGATAGAGCACCGGGCCCTGGTGGTACATATACGTGCGTCCGTTGCGGATGTCGTAGTCCATTATGTCGGGTAGGTCAGTGATGTCTTTCACCCACGTCTGTACGGTACGTCCGGCTGGATTCACCTTGCCGAAGAGTACGTCGGCCAGTCCGTTGCCCTGCTCCTGACTGCAGTGGGTGATGTGGACGATGGCAGGCACGTGCTCCTGGCTCCAGTTGATGGTGTAGGGGAAGCTGCTGACGAGCACCAGTATGGTATTGGGATTGGCCTTGAGCACCAGCTTCACCAAGTCTTCATCGGGCAGCATCAGCGATTTGCGGTCCACGGCTTCGCGGCCGTCACTGGGGACGGGAGAGAACTTCCAGTCCGCACGCGTGCCGTAAGGATGGTTTCCTACACACACGATGGCAACGTCGGCGGCTGCAGCAGCCTTTTCTGCCTGGCCCATGCGGTTGTCTTCGGCGTGGATGATTTCGGTTCCTTCTTTCACAGCATTGCGTATGCCACTCAGAATCGTTGTTTCGTAAGGCGGGGTACCACTATACCAATCTTGCACGATTTTGTCCGAATACGGGCCTATAACGGCTATTTTACGCAGCTTTCCGGCATCGAGTGGCAGGAGTTTTTTGTTTTTCAATAACACCACGGACTTGGCGGTGACTTCCCGTGCCAGCCTGCGGGCTTCTGCTGTCATGAAAGGCGGTGTCTCCGTACTGTTCTTTCCGATAGAGAGATAAGGGTTACGGGAGTTGTCCCCGTCCAGCAAGCCGAGCTTGAGGGCGACGAAGATGTTCCCGCGGATAGCCTTGTCGATGTCGACTTCGGTCAGTAATCCCTTTTCCAGAGCTTCCTTGACGTAAGGAACGTATGCGTCGAGAAATTGTCCTGTGGTGGCTTTTACTACGGCAGCGGCACCCTCCGCAAAGCTCGGAAAACTCTTGTGCGCTTCAATCAGCAGTTTCAGGGCACCGCCGTCCGTACAGATGATACCGTTGTTGCCCCACTGCTTGCGGGTAATCTCTTCGAGGCAGGGATGGATGGACATGGGGATGCCGTTCCAACTGTTGTAGGCGGCCATGAAGGCACGGCTGCCTCCCTCGGTGATGCCTTTATAGAAAGGATAAGCATAGTATTCATGGAACAAGCGCGTGTCGAAGTCGGAGGAAGTGCTGTCCCGTCCGTCCTCGTTGCTGTTGGCAAGGAAATGCTTCATCAGAGAGGCGGTTTTCCAGTAGCGGGGATGATTGCCTTGCAGGCCGCGTACGCTGGCAATGGTGAGTTGGGCGGTGAGGAAAGCATCTTCTCCGAAACTCTCCTCGGTGCGTCCCCAGCGTGGGTCGCGGGCAAGGTCGGCATTCGGAGCGCGCATCACGAGGGCATGACGCTTGTTGCCGGTGGTCTGCATGTAGTAGCGGGCTTCTTCAGCGGCTTGTTCCGCTACTTTCTGCACCAAATCGGTGTCCCATGTGGAGCCCAGACCGTAGGATTGGGGGAATATGGTGGTGGGGCAGTCTGTGGGGACTACTTTCCCGTCTTCCGTTCTTTGGCGTCCGCCCCACATGGCAGGCCCGCCGAGGGTCAGCCCGTGCAGTCCTTCGTAGTGTCCGCAACGGGGAATGTTGAGGCGGGGGACACCGAGGTCGGTGGAAAGAAGGTTTATCTTTTCATCCAATGTCAGGATGGAAAGAAGATGGTCCACGCGCTGTTCGTCGGTGAGCGTGGTATCTTGGAAGGCTTGTGTTTGTTGTGCGCTTGTCTGCAGGCAAAGCAGCAGAGAGAAAATGAGGAGTAGTGACTTGTTTCTCATGGTTCATTAGGGTTTAATGGATTCAATGTAGTGGGTTGTCATAGCAAACATTCTTGGTTGTTATCTCAATCTATACCTTTTGTCTGCACGAGATGTGCATCTCATGATGTACGAGATGTATATTTCATGCAACTTGAGATGCGCATCTCGTACATGAAAGGATAGGGGATTATGGGGATGGACATTCGTTGCAACCGTCCGTCCTGCGGCAGGCAGAGCAACCCTTCGGCTTTCTTTTCGTCTGCCAGATACTTCTTCCACGTAATCTTGTCCCACTTCATCTGGTCTGTGCATTGTGCCACGGGGATATGGGGGGATGGCCGAACCGTCCTTTACAAGAATGATGATGGGCAGGGTGCCGCACTCGATATGGTTCCATCCCGGAGCATACACCTTTCCGGTCTGGTAGTCTATCCATTTCTGCCGTCCGGGGAGGTAGACATCCCGTCCGCTGCCCTCTTCGAGCATGGGGGCCACGAGGAGATTGGAGCCGAACATGTACTCGTCCTCTACCAGCCATGCACCCGGGTCGTCGGGATACTCCAGCAGCAGGGCGCGGAGCATCGGCCAGCCGTTCTCGGTGCACTCTTTGGATTGTGCGTATACATAGGGCATCAGTTTGTACTTCAGCTCGGCGCAACGGCGGAAATAGTCTGTGAACTCTTTCCCGTAGTACCACGGCTCAGTGGGAGGTGCTCCGTGCACGCGGCTGTGGCTGGTGAGGAAGCCGAAGGGCAGCCAGCGGCGGTAGAGGCTTTCGGGGCTTTGGGTCACGAAGCCGCCTATGTCATTGCTCCAGAAGCAGAACCCGCTCAATCCGATGGAGAGACCGCTGCGGACGGTTCCCTCGAAACCGGTTTCGGTGGTGGCGGCATCACCGCCCCAGTGCAGCGGATAGCGTTGTGAGCCTGCCCATGCAGAGCGTGCCCAGATGATGTTTTCGCCGTGCAGCTTCTTGATGATGTCGGCCACGGTTTTGTTGTAGCGCAGCGGGTAGAGGTTGTGTTCGTACAGTCCGCTACGGCCGTTGGCATAGATGGCATCCAGTGGGGCACCTTCGCCGAAGTCTACTTTGATGGCGCTTACACCCATTTCAATCAGGTTGCCGAGCTTCTTTTGATACCACTGCACGGTTTCGGGGTTGGTGAAGTCCAGCACCACGTCCTCGTAGGGGAGCTGTCCCTTGCCGTTGCGCACGTACAGACCGCGTTCTACCAACTCAGGGAAGAACTTGTTTTTCGGAGTGAAGTAGGGAAGTTGCCAGAGGCAGGTGCGGAAACCTTGTGACCTCAGGTCGGTGAGCATCTGCCGGGGATTGTCGAAGCGGTCGGCGGCAAAGGCGTAGTCGCATTGCCAGTCCACGCTGAACCAGCCGGTATCGAAGTGGATGACATCGCTCGGTATCTTGTTCTCACGCAGTTTCCGGGCTACGTCGCGGCCCTCTGCTTCGCTGAAGTAGGTGATGCGGCTCATCCAGGTGCCGAAGCTCCACAAGGGGGGCATTTCGGGCCGTCCTACCAGTGCGGTGTATTCGCTCAGCATCTCCTTCGGCGAACCTAGGAAGATGAAGATGTCCATCGCTTCGTCTGCCATGAAGAGTTTGGGTGGCTCCGATGTAGGAACAGCCGAAGTCGCAGGTCACGGGGGCGGAAGTGTGTATGAACATGCCGTAGCCACGGTTGCTGAAGAAGAAGGGGATGGGCTTGTACATGTCCGGGGTTTCGGGGCCCTGCGGGTCGGTGACAAAGAGGTTGACCTTCTGCCCGGCCTTGTTCAGTGCGGTGGCGGACTCGCCGCAACCGTAGATTTTCTCGTTCGGCGCGAGGCTGAATACGGGATTGATGCTGCGTGAGTTGTCCGAGCCGCGCTTGATGAAGCTGAATGGAGGTACCTTGACCTGCGTAGAGTCGTTGTCGCTCCAGCACGGGTCTGTGTCAGCAGGCGTCCGTCGGCGTCTTTCAGTACCAGACGCCAGGGATAGTTCTGGATGAGCAGGCTGCCGTATCGGGAGGTGTACAGCGTACCTTTGTCCGTCTTCTCGGCTTTCCAGAAGGAGCGTCCGTCGGCGGGCTTTCCTATGAGCATGGGGTCATCGGCATCTTCTTTCGGTACGATGGGCGAGGTAAGCATACGGATGCGGAGGGTACGTTCGCTGACCGGTTCGACGGTGAACGTCAGTTGTGGATTGTTGTCGTAGGCCGTCTCTGGGAAGTCCAGCGACTGGAGGGGCTGGTGCAGGTAGGTGTTTGCATTGAATGCCTGGCGGGGCATCAGTTGCTGGCGTTTCCACTGGACAGTCCCCTTGCCGGTGGAGGTGTCGAACGATACCAGGCTGTCGGCGAAGAAATAGGTGTTGCTGAGGTCCAGAAAATCCTGGCTCATGTCTTTCGACTGGGAAAGCAGGTATTGCACGCCGGCATTTGTTTTCAGTTGGGCATGCGCAGGTGGGGTGGCAGTTGCTGCCAGCAGCATAAAAGCTGCCCCTTTCATCAGTTGTCTCTCTTTCATGATAAATATATGATTTACGGTTACTGTTTCGATGCCGTAAAAGTAGAGAAATCCACACAGATGAAAGGGGTGGGTATGTTGCTTATGTAGGGCTGAAATGTTTATTTGGAAGCTTCTTCCCGTAGAAAC
>ENA-OQCJ01000119-OQCJ01000119.1-human-gut-metagenome-genome-assembly--contig:-NODE-119-length-11021-cov-1.241693_pt1 | contig 11021 bp, 5 predicted proteins | sample MGYA00242501_ERZ504584 | MGnify/ENA primary metagenome ERZ504584 (study PRJEB26092, sample SAMD00036341) | human gut metagenome | host: Homo sapiens | study: EMG produced TPA metagenomics assembly of...
CAAAAGGTATGAAAATTGCGAATTTGGGTAGCTGTTTTGGGGAATATGCGATATAATAAACGAGAGTATAAGCGGAAAAATCACAAGATAACATGTGAAACGAGGGGACAAAAAGATGGAAAAAATAATTGCAGGCCTGGTGCAGATGGATTCCGGGCCGGATATGAATGAAAATATGCGTATGGCCGAGCAGTATGTGCGGGAGGCGGCGGAACAGGGAGCGAAGCTGATTCTTTTCCCGGAGACCGCAGAATACACGGGAGCAGACATGCCGGGCCACGCAAGTGCAGTGCCGGGCTACGTCAGCCGCCGGTTTTCCAGCCTTGCCAAACGGTACGGTGTCTATCTGCACTGCGGCAGCATGACGGTACGGCGCCATCCGGGGCGTCCGTCCAACACGTCGTTTCTGTTCGGACCAGATGGAGAAACGATTGCAGAATACAGCAAAATACATATGTTTGACGTAAATATTCCGGGCAGTGTCTCCTACGAAGAATCACGCGAGATCTGCCCGGGAAATGAAATTGTTCTTGCGGACACGGCGCTTGGCCTGTTCGGCATGAGCATCTGCTACGATATCCGCTTTCCGGAACAGTACCGGCTGATGGCATCCTCTGGAGCAGATGCATTTCTGATAGCGGCGGATTTTACGAAAGCAACGGGAGAGCGCCACTGGGAAGCACTGCTGCGCACGCGCGCCATTGAAAACGGATGCTACGTGCTCGCCGCCAACCAGTGCGGCCAGAAAGCGCGGTTTGAGGCGTACGGCCATTCCATGATCATTGCGCCGGACGGCGAAATTCTTGCGGAGGCAGATGATACCCCGCAGGTACTCATCGCAGAGCTGGATCCGGAAGTGCTGGAGCGGACAAGAAATGAAATCCCGTCTCTGGAAAACAGGAGAGACGATCTTTACCGTGTAAGCTCGGGAAACGTACGGATTTATGAAGAATAAAAATGCAGGGAGGAAATAAGAAGATGGATCAGTTTATACAGTATACCCCGACGGAAGTCGTGTTCGGAAAAGAGACCGAAAACCAGGCAGGCGCTGAGGTAAAGAAATGGGGCGGCACAAAGGTGCTCGTCGTTTACGGAGGCGGAAGTGCAAAACGGAGCGGTCTTCTGAACCGAGTGGAAGCATCTCTTGCAAAAGAGGGCCTTGCCTTTGAAGAGCTTGGCGGCGTAAAACCAAACCCGAGACTTGCCCTTGCCGAGGAGGGTGTGAAAAAAGCAGTGGAAATGCAGGCAGACTTTATTCTTGCCGTCGGCGGCGGAAGCTCGATTGACACCGCAAAAGCCGTTGCACACGGAGCTGCAAATCCGGAGGAGGCACTCTGGGATATCTGGACGAAAAAAGTACCGCTGACAAAATCTCTCCCGGTAGGAGCGGTTCTGACGATTCCGGCAGCCGGAAGCGAGATGAGTGATTCCGCCGTTCTGACAAACGAGGCAATCGGCAAAAAGGCAGGCATCAACACGCCGTTCAACCGCTGCAAATTTGCCATCATGAATCCGGAGCTGGCAGCAACCCTGCCGAAATACCAGATTGCCTGCGGCGTAACCGACATCATGATGCACACGATGGAGCGCTATTTCATTCCGGAGAGCCAGTGCGAGATGACGGACGAGATCGCAGAGGGACTCCTCCGTACCGTAATCAAAAACGGACCGAAGGTTCTGGAAAACCCATCCGATTACAATGCGATGGCGGAAATCATGTGGTGCGGAAGTCTGTCACACAATGGACTGACGGAGTGCGGACGCGGCAAAGATTTTTCGGTACATAAATTCGGCCATGCGTTAAGTGCAAAATACGATGTAGCACACGGCGCATCCCTGGCGGCAGTCTGGGGTGCCTGGGCGAAATACCAGTACGATGATGAGACGGTTCTCTGGCGGTTTGCACGGTTTGCAGAAAAAGTCTGGGGCATCACAGAGGGAAGCGATCACAAACGGGCAACGGAAGGCATTGAGCGCACAGTAGCGTTCTTCCATTCGCTCGGCATGCGACCTCCCTGCATGAGCTTGATATCCCGAACCCGTCGGATGAGGATCTGCGTGCCCTTTCCATGGATGCAACACAGCAGGACACTGTAAAACTGTCCCGCATCCGCAAGCTGGGCGCACAGGAAGTATATGAGATTTACCAGATGGCGCGATAAAAGGAGGAAAACCAGATGGCAAAAAAAGAAAATCGCAGCACTGCTGATCGCAGCGGCCGTTGCGGCAGGAGGCTGGGCGCTTCCGGCAAGGGTAAGCGCAGCAGAAAATGACGGCACGGCCGTAACCTGGCAGCAGGATGAGACGGAAAGTTCCGAGCAGAATTCGGATGAGGAAGCGGCAGTGCAGGAGCAGAGCGGTACTTCGGAAAACGAGACGCCGGCTGTTACGATTCCAGGTGAGGACAACGAACAGGAGCCGGAAGAGAAACTTCCTGCCGGCTGGGTGAAACAGGAGGACGGAAGCTGGAAATACAGAAAAGAGGACGGCACGATGGCCGCCAGCGAGTGGATCACCCATCTGAACCGGAGATATTATCTGAATGCAGACGAAATCATGTGCACGGGTCTTTCGATGGTCAACGGAAAGCTCTATTATTTTGAGAGCTGGGGCGGAGCCGGATACAAAGGCTGGAAAAAAGTCGGCGGGGCATGGTACTATCTGAACGAGGACGGAAGCGTCAAAACGAATGAATGGTTCGTTCACGACAAGAGAACATACCATGTAGATGAAAACGGTGTGATGAGCACCGGACTGCAGAAGATTGACGGAACGCTCTACTACTTCGAGAGCTGGGGCGGAGCCGGATTCCAGGGCTGGAAAAAAGTCGGCGGAACATGGTACTATCTGAATGAGGACGGAAGTCTCAGAACGAATCAGTGGTTTGTGCATGATAAAAGAACGTACCATGTAGACGCAGACGGTGTGATGAGTACCGGCTGGCAGACGATTGACGGCGTTGATTATTACTTTGAAAGCTGGGGCGGCATGCGCGTGAACGCCTGGGCGGCCAAGGGCAGTGACTGGTATTACATGGACAGCAACGGAACCCCAAAAGGGGAAGGCTGGCTGCTGTATGACAAGAACTGGTATTATCTGAGGCAGGACGGCAAAATGATGCACAGTGAATGGCTGTGGTATGATAATAACTGGTATTACCTGCAGAGCTGGGGCGGCATGTATAAGAGCCAGTGGGTAACGATCAAAGGCGCAACGTATTACTTCCGGAGCTGGGGCGGTATTTACAAGAACGGCTGGCAGGAAGTGGACGGAAAAACGTATTACTTCCGAAGCTGGGGCGGCATCTATAAGGATACCTACATCGACGGCTATTACGTTGATAAAAACGGTGTCCGCCGGAACAGCAAAAATATCTGCGTGGCAATCGACGCAGGACACCAGAGAAGAGGAAACAGCGAGAAAGAGCCGATCGGACCGGGATCATCGACCTATAAGGCGAAGGTTGCTTCCGGAACATGCGGTGTGGCAACCGGCATCAATGAGTATGAGCTGAACCTTGCGGTATCCTTAAAGGTACGCGATATCCTTGAGGAGCGCGGCTACGATGTTTACATGATCCGCGAGACGCACGACGTCAATATCAGCAATTCCGAGCGTGCAAAACTTGCCGCGCAGAACGGAGCAGACATTCTCGTGCGTGTACACGCGAACGGCGATTCGAACCAGTCGGTTTACGGAGCACTTACGATGGCACCGAGCAGCAGAAATACGTATCTTTCCGGTGATGTGGTCAGCAAGAGCCAGAAGCTCTCCCAGAAGATGATCGCAGCATTCTGCAAAGACACCGGTGCGAAGAACCGCGATGTGATTTACACCGATTCCATGAGCGGCATCAACTGGAGTACCATTCCGGTCACGATCATTGAGCTTGGCTTCATGAGCAATCCTTCCGAGGACCGTTTGATGGCAACCGAGGATTACCGAAACAAGATGGCACAGGGAATTGCGGACGGAATCGACGCATATTACGAATAAACAAAGGGACCTGCCTGAAATGGGCGGGTCCTTTTTGCATGCAAAAAAAGAAAGCGGAGCGAGTCCGCTTTCTTTTGGGAATCCATAGGATCAGATCTTATTTGTTGTTGTTTTTCTCCAGCTCCTGCATTTTCATCGCACGAACCTTCAGCGGCAGACCGAACAGTGTGATGAATCCGTCTGCATCGTGGTGATCGTAGAGATCGCCGGTGGTGAAGGAAGCAAGAGACTCATTGTACAGGCTGTACGGAGAAGACTCGCCGGCTTTGATGATGTTGCCTTTGAACAGTTTGAATTTTACTTCGCCTGTTACGTATTTCTGGGTTACATCAACGAATGCCTGGATTGCTTCGCGCAGAGGAGTGTACCATTTTCCTTCGTAAACAACCTCAGCAAGCAGGTTTCCGAGATCTTTCTTTGTTTTCAGGGTCTCACGGTCGAGAATCAGCTCCTCTAACTGCTCATGTGCAGCCATCAGGATGGTTCCGCCAGGAGTCTCATAAACACCGCGGGATTTCATGCCGACAACACGGTTCTCAACGATATCAACAATACCGATGCCGTGTTTTCCGCCCAGCTTGTTCAGCTCGGTGATGATTTCAGAAACTTTCATTTCTTTTCCGTTTAAGGTCTTCGGAACGCCGGCCTCAAAGGTCATGGTTACGTACTCGCCTTCGTCCGGAGCTTTTTCCGGAGGAGTGGTCAGTACGAGAAGATCGTCGTAGTTCGGCTCGTTGGACGGATCCTCAAGCTCAAGTCCCTCATGGCTGATGTGCCACAGGTTACGGTCACGGCTGTAGCTTGTGGTTTGCATCAAACGGAGGTCGATGCCGTGTGCTTTACAGTAAGCCAGCTCGTCTTCACGGGACTGCATGGTCCATACATCGGTCATTCTCCAAGGAGCGATTACTTTGATATCCGGAGCAAGGGCTTTGATGCCGAGCTCGAAACGGATCTGGTCATTTCCTTTACCGGTAGCGCCGTGGCAGATGGCAACAGCACCTTCTTTTCTTGCGATCTCAACGAGTTTCTTTGCGATAACCGGACGTGCCATGGAAGTACCGAGCAGGTATTTGTTCTCATAAACAGCGCCTGCTTTTACGCACGGCATGATGAAGTCTTCACTGAACTCGTCGATAACGTTTTCGATATATAATTTGGAAGCGCCGGAAAGTTTTGCTCTCTCATCGAGGCCAACCAGCTCGTTTCCCTGGCCGCAGTCGATGCAGCAACAGATTACTTCGTAGTCAAAGGTCTCTTTCAGCCACGGAATAATGGCAGTAGTATCAAGTCCGCCGGAATAGGCAAGTACAACTTTTTCTTTCATAATGTAAGATCCTCCTTGGATTTCTCGTGCACCTATATGCGCGGTGCATCGTCAATGACTAAAATATACATCATACGACAGGATTATGCAAGCTTTTTTTCAGAAAATTCAAAAAAAACTTGCATAATATACATTTGAGGTGTATACTTATGCAATCGACGGTATATGACAGCAGAAAACAAAGATTTTTCATTGAAAAAAGAAAATAATTGAGCTATCATAAAGAGAAAAGAAAAAATGTCCGGCAAGACAAGAAAACGGGCGAAAGAAAAAAGGAGAAAAAGGTATGATCAGAGCAGGAATTATCGGTTCTACAGGATATGCAGGAGGCGAGCTGGTGCGTATTCTCCTGGGACACAAAGATGTGGAGATTAAATGGTATGGTTCCAGAAGCTATATCGATAAGAAATATGCGTCGGTTTACCAGAATATGTTTCAGTTAGTAGACGATGTCTGCAAGGACGACAACATGGAGCAGCTTGCAAAGGAAGTAGACGTCATTTTTACAGCAACTCCGCAGGGACTCTGTGCTTCCCTGGTAAATGATGAAATTCTTTCGAAAGTAAAGGTCATCGACCTGAGCGCCGATTTCCGTATTAAAGATGTAAAAACGTATGAAGAGTGGTACAAGATCGAGCATAAATCCCCGCAGTATATCGACGAGGCGGTTTACGGACTGTGCGAGATCAACCGTGAGAAAGTAAAACAAGCGCGCATCGTGGCAAACCCGGGATGCTATCCGACCTGCTCAACTCTTTCGATTTATCCTTTATTAAAGGAAGATCTGATTGATGGAAACACCATCATTATTGATGCAAAATCAGGAACTTCCGGAGCAGGAAGAGGAGCGAAAGTGGACAACCTCTACTGTGAGGTCAATGAAAACATCAAGGCATACGGCGTTGCCGGCCACCGCCACACACCAGAGATCGAGGAGCAGCTTTCCTATGCAGCCGGCTACCCGATCACCCTGAACTTCACCCCGCATCTTGTTCCGATGAACCGCGGCATTCTCGTAACGGCATATGCATCCCTGAAAAAAGATGTGACTTACGAAGAGGTTAAAGCCGTTTATGATAAGTATTATGCCAACGAGCAGTTTGTACGTGTTCTCGATAAGGATGTCTGCCCGCAGACGAAATGGGTCGAGGGAAGCAACTATGTGGATGTCAACTTCAAGATCGATCCGAGAACGAAACGAATCATCATGATGGGTGCGATGGACAACCTGGTCAAAGGCGCAGCAGGACAGGCGGTACAGAATATGAACCTGATGTTCGGCCTGCCGGAAAACGAGGCCTGTGCATGCCGCCGATGTTCCCGTAAAAAAGACAGAAGCAGACAACAGACGGAATTTACGAAAAGTGAGGATAAAAGAATGAAAAAGATTGAAGGAGGCATCACTGCTGCAAAAGGTTTTCAGGCAGCAGGCGGCGCAGCAGGAATTAAAAAACAGGGCGTAAAGGATATGGCACTTGTCTACAGCGAGGTACCGTGCGTAGCAGCAGGAACCTTTACTACAAACATCGTAAAAGCAGCTCCGGTCAAATGGGACCAGGAGATTGTATACAACCATCCAACCGCACAGGCAATCGTCTGCAACAGCGGAATCGCCAATGCATGCACCGGCGAGGAGGGCTATGGCTACTGCAGAAAAACCGCAGAGGCAGCATCAGCTGCACTTTCCATTCCAGAGGACTCCGTTCTCGTTGCATCGACCGGTGTTATCGGAAAACAGATCCCGATCGATAAGATCGCAGCCGGCGTGGAAATGCTGAAACCGCAGCTTGCAGCTACAAGAGAAGCCGCAGCTACAGCAGCACAGGCGATCATGACAACCGACACCGAGCCGAAGGAAGTTGCTGTTCAGATCGAAATCGGCGGAAAAACCGTAACGATCGGCAGCATGTGCAAGGGCTCCGGCATGATCCATCCGAATATGTGCACCATGCTGAGCTTCGTGGCAACCGATGCCAATATTTCAAAAGAGATGCTGCAGAAAGCGTTAAGCGAAGTCGTACCGGACACCTACAACATGGTTTCCGTAGACGGGGATACTTCCACAAACGATACCGTTCTCCTTCTGGCAAACGGTCTTGCCGGAAACCCGGAAATTACGGAAGAAAACGAGGATTACAAGATTTTCAAAGAAGCACTCTTTGAAGTCAATAAAACACAGGCGATGCACATCGCAGGCGACGGCGAGGGCGCAACCGCACTGTTCGAAGTGACGATTCAGGGAGCCGAGAGCAAAGAGCAGGCCGTGACACTGGCAAAATCCGTCATCACATCGAGTCTGACGAAAGCGGCAATCTTCGGCCATGACGCCAACTGGGGAAGAATCCTCTGCGCGATGGGTTACTCCGGAGCAAAAATTCGATCCGGAAAATGTAGATCTCTACTTTGAGAGCGCAGCCGGAAAACTGCAGATTATCACGAAAGGTGTTGCCGTTGACTACAGCGAGGAGGAGGCAACGAAGATCCTCTCCGAGCCGAAAGTAACTGCGACCGCCGACATCCACATGGGAGAGGCGACAGCAACGGCATGGGGCTGCGACCTGACCTACGATTACGTAAAAATCAACGCAGATTATCGTTCCTGACCGGATCCGGAACAGGCACGGGAAAAGAGCATAAGAGGAGAAAAAATCATGGTAAATCAGATGTATCTGGACAAAGCAAATGTGCTGATCGAGGCACTTCCTTATATTCAGCGGTTCAATCGCAAAATCATTGTCATCAAATACGGCGGAAGCGCAATGGTGGATGAAGAGTTAAAGAGAAACGTCATCCAGGACGTGGTTCTTCTGAAACTGGTCGGCTTCAAACCGATCATCGTACACGGCGGCGGAAAGGAAATCAGCCGCTGGGTCGGAAAAGTCGGCATGGAACCGAAATTCGTCAACGGCCTTCGTGTAACGGATGCCGATACGATGGAAGTGGCAGAGATGGTGCTGAATAAGGTCAACAAAGAGCTTGTCACCATGATTCAGTCACTCGGAGTTAATGCTGTCGGCATCAGCGGAAAAGACGGCGGACTCTTAAATGTAGAGAAGAAGCTGTCCAAGGGCGAGGATATCGGCTTCGTTGGAAATATCAAGAACGTAAACCCGAAGGTGCTGTACGATCTTCTGGAGAACGACTTCCTTCCGGTTGTCTGCCCGGTCGGCATGGACGATGATTTCAACACCTATAACATCAATGCAGACGACGCAGCCTGCGCGATCGCAGAGGCGTTAAATGCGGAAAAACTGGCATTCCTGACCGATATCGAGGGTGTCTACAAAGATCCGAAGGATCCGGAGAGCCTGATTTCCGAGCTCCACGTACAGGAAGCAAGAGATCTCATCACAAATGGAAATGTCGGCGGCGGCATGATTCCAAAACTGCAGGGCTGCATCGATGCGATCGAGAACGGCGTATCGAGAGTCCACATCATGGACGGAAGAATCCCGCACTGCCTGCTGCTTGAGATCTTTACGAACAAAGGAATTGGTACGGCTATTTTAGGGGAAAACAAGGAGAAATTCAATCATGAAGACGAATGAGTATATGGAACAGACCGAGCAGTACGTGCTCCACACCTATAACCGGTTCCCGCTTGTGATCGACCACGGCGAGGGCGTTCATCTGTATGACACCGACGGAAAAGCATATCTGGACTTTGCGGCAGGTATCGCGGTATATGCGCTCGGCTACAGCAATGACGATTATAAAAAAGCAGTGAAAGACCAGGTGGACAAAGTCATCCATGTTTCCAACCTGTTCTACAATGTTCCGATGGGCTCCGCGGCAGAAAAGCTGGCGAAGGCATCCGGCATGGATAAAGTATTCTTTACGAACAGCGGTACGGAGTCGATCGAGGGAGCCATCAAAGTAGCGAGAAAATACGCTTACTTAAAAGACGGCAGCAACGATCACGAGATCATCGCGATGAACCATTCCTTCCATGGAAGAAGCCTTGGAGCGCTTTCTGTAACAGGAAATACGCATTATCAGGATCCGTTCAAACCGCTGATCGGCGGCATTAAATTTGCGGATTTTAATGATCTGGAGAGCGTAAAGGCACAGATTACCGACAAGACATGTGCGATCATCATGGAGACTGTACAGGGCGAGGGCGGTATCTATCCGGCAACGAAAGAATTTTTACAGGGCGTGCGCGATCTGTGTGACGAGCACGACATTCTGCTGATCCTCGATGAGATCCAGTGCGGCATGGGAAGAACAGGAAAGCTGTTCGCATGGCAGGATTACGGCGTACAGCCGGATGTCATGACGTGTGCAAAAGCACTTGGCTGCGGCGTTCCGGTCGGCGCCTTCGTGCTGAATAAAAAGACGGCAGAGCATTCGCTCGTTCCGGGAGACCACGGAACGACATACGGCGGAAACCCGCTGGCCTGCGCGGCTGTCAATGCTGTATTTGAATGCTATGAGAAACAGCATGTCGTAGAGCATGTAGCAGAGACGGCTCCGTATCTGGAGAAAAAGCTGGACGAACTGGTGGAAAAATATGACTGCCTCGCAGCACGCCGTGGAAAAGGCTTTATGCAGGGCCTTGTCGTAACGGGCCGTCCGGTCGGAGAAGTCATCAACCGCGCGATTGAGAACGGACTTCTTGTGATTTCCGCCGGAAGCGACGTTCTTCGTATGGTACCGCCGCTTGTGATTACGAAAGATGACATCGATGAGATGATTGAAAAACTGGAGAAAGCATTACAGTAATGTGAAATAGACAGCCGTCTGGTTTCCTAGGCAGGAGACCGGGCGGCTGTTTTCCTGCTGTCCCTGAGTTCTGTATAAAAACGGGGAAAAAAGGAATAGTATAAAATGTACTCTCGGAGCCTTTCTGCACTTGCTTTTATGGCCGATTTTCCGCCAGCTGCACCCAAATTTCATCAACGTACGCACCGCGTACGCCTCAGAAATTTGGCACACTGACAAAAAATCATCTTCACAAAAACAAGCACAGAAAGATTCCGAGAGTACATTGTATTTTGCAAGTGGTGTTCTTTGCTTTTTATTGTATCGTTTCTTAAGAAAAAAGCCATGGCAAGAATTGTTGAGCACATTGCAAAAGTTGCGGCGGTTGGCCGGGAAAAAGCAAAATCAGCCTACAGGTGTGATAAGTAATATCTTTCTGGTATGACTAACCAATAGGAAAAACCTATAAGCGATTCATCGAAATAACAATTACCAAAAGGCGTTTTAGGGGTTGCACATAGAAAAAATATGCATTATAATATGCCATGTAATCGGGAAACACATTAAACATATCGACTTAGTAGGAAAGGAGAACAGCAAATGAAAAAAACAGACAACAGACGAATGCAGGAGAACAGAATGATGGAGATGTGTTGTTGCTGTTGCTGCAGCTCCAATCAGAATAAAGAAAAATAAGAAACATTCGCAGGCAGAAAAAGCATAGCAGAAATTGCATGTGCGGGCAGGCCGGAACGAATGCCTGCTATTTTTTTAACCTTTTTTTAAAGAAATGCGAATGAACAACATAAGAATAGATAATAAACAGACATAGAAAACGGAGGACAAAAACATGAGCGGATGCGGATGCAGCTTCACCCCAGTTGAAAATAAAGAAACCGAAGAAATCAAATACACCGATGCACTGGCAGAACAGTTTGCAGCAGAAGTCGGAGTAGACCCAAGACCAAATGAAACCCTTGTAGAGATCGATGAG
>ENA-OQCJ01000121-OQCJ01000121.1-human-gut-metagenome-genome-assembly--contig:-NODE-121-length-10935-cov-1.219467_pt1 | contig 10935 bp, 21 predicted proteins | sample MGYA00242501_ERZ504584 | MGnify/ENA primary metagenome ERZ504584 (study PRJEB26092, sample SAMD00036341) | human gut metagenome | host: Homo sapiens | study: EMG produced TPA metagenomics assembly of...
CTCACCTGTGTTACTTCGTGTACGGAGATTCCGCAGTTTGCTTCACTCATTACTCAGCGTCCTCCTGTTCTTCCTCTGCTTCAGCTTCCGGATCCGCTTCTGCGTCCTCGAACTGTCCCTCCAGATAATCTTCCACCGGTGTGGTGTAGCTGCTGACTTCATCGTATAAGTCGTGCATGATTCTGTCTGCCTGCGCTGCGAGCTTTGTTGCCTGAAGTACCAGCCGGTTGCTGCATTCTTCAGGCTGCTGGCTGCTTCGACTGCCTTGGCATCATCCTCTGTTGGAAGGATGCGCAGGAAGTCTTTCATGCTCTCATCTACCTTCTTCTGGTCGAGCTTCATGCCTGCGTAGAATTCTGAAGCGATACCGTATCCGTCGTGGCGGTTCGATACCTTCGACTTACTGGTTTCCTTGACCTGCTTGCAGGCAAATTCCAGGGCGATGTTTACGTTTTCCTCAAGCTCGCGCTCCGATTCGAGGCGACAATCAAATTCTAACTGTTCCATGGTTTATTCTCCTTTCGCTCTTTTGAGTGCTTTGTTGGTTGACTTGCGTCTGGCGATGTCGGTCATCTCATAGCTGCTTACGACCTCATCCAGCTCCGGCGGCAGCTCTCCGTCGTTTTCTTCGGCGATTTCTTTCATCGCGCTCTGCAGGGATCCTGCATTGACGGTTTCTTTGATGAGCTCGCCGAGGCCCTGTTCTCTGAGTACCTCGAAGAAGTCCAGGCCGCGTTCCTGCAGGTAGGCTTCTCCACGCTTGGAGTATTTGACCTTATCCTGGAGGCTGTAGATGTAGTCGCCGTATCCCTGGGACGGGATATCTTCGTCGATCATCATTTCTGCGATCTCTGCCTTCAGCTTATCGATGGCTGCATTGTTGTCCTTGGTGTCTTTGGCCAGCTGATCCTTCTTGTCGAGAAGTTCCTCGTACTGGCCGAGCATTTCAGTGAGTTTCATGGTTGGTTCCTCCTACTTTCTATTTTGAGTCCGCACTCTGTGCAGGCTGCTTGCATTTTCTTCTGCCGGATCTCCTGTCTTGACATTGGTCTCCAGCATTCCTGTCCGCAGATCGGACATTTTACCAGGCTCCATTCCGGATGCCCTTTTGGGATATTTTCTTCATCGGCATCAGCAGGATGCCTCCGGTTTCGTTTTGGCCTCGCGGCCAGATCTTAACTTCTGCCATTGCTTTTCTCCCTTCCGTAGAGTTTGTATTTGATACTTGATTCCGACCGGTTCATCTTCTCTGCGATCTCTCTGATTGTGAATCCCTGCTTCCGGAGCATCTTCATCTGGCTTACTTCGGTCTGCGTCCAGTTGTATTTGTGTGATATGTCATTCTTCCTTTTTTCTTTAAACCAGGGGTACTGCATGAACAGTGTGTCATCGGTTACTCTGGCCGCATTCCAATCTTCCGGATGTTCTTTCATGTATCTGATGATGTCCTGCTGCCGGTACATCACGTATGGATTTTTCCGGACGCTTTTCAGTCCTTTGCGCTCCCAGTATTGGAGTGTCCGGTTCTCAACTCCCAGGATCCGCGAGAGGGTGTTCCTGGTCAGCATATCTGTGTTCGCCATGAATCCTCCGATACCGGTCCGCTGCCTTTTAAGAAAGACCGCATTTTCCGACCGGTTCAGCTTCCTGGCTACCGTGGCGAGCGGATATGTTTCTGTTAATTCTTCGAGCCGGATCAGTTCCTCCCGGCTCCATGCCCTTCCGCCCATCTAGGCACCTCCTTAGCTTCCGTCAAAGTTCGGAATAAATCTCTCATCCAGTTTCTTTCCGCACTTTGTGCAGACTTTATACTGCGTCTCGCCGCTCAGGTTGTAGTACGGCTCTTGTCTTCTGAACCACTCGCTATGATGTCTGCAGAATAGCTGCGCGATCCATGGCTTTGGATTATTTACTCTGCTTTCCTGTTCCATTGACTTTCCTCCTTCTCCTGAACGATGCAGGTTTTCGATGCATCGGCAGACCGTGCATCTTACGCCAGTTATTGGTCAGGTGACTCAATGGCTCCGGCTTCAATGCTTCCGCGAATCTCCGGAGCGCATATGTGGCGGCTGCTGCACTGAATCCAGCCTGCGCCAGTGATGTGCGCGCTTCCAGCAAAGGATCCGGTTTCGGAGGTTCTGGCTCGAAGCTCTTTTCGTATTCTCTTAGCTGCTCTGCCTTAGCATCCAGCGCTGCTGCTATGCCAGTTGACAGTTTCTTATCGGCAGCCTGGGCCAGCCTGAATGCCTGAGCGATCTTGCGGCCGATTTCTTTTAATATCATGACTGAGCTCCTTTCGTGAAGCGATTGTTCGGCTCATATTTCAGCTCTATGGATCTCACTTCTCCATCGTCGTCTGTGTGAACCTTCATGTCCGTGAGGTTCAGTTCCTCTACGACGTCTTTCAGTGGCTTTGTGTATACGTCATTCAGTTTCATCTCTCTACCTCCTATTCAAAGTACGCGCGCCAGTCATCCACGACCGTTTTGGCCATATCTTCTTTCCTGGCCAGCGCCTTGCCGATCATCTCATCACGGTTCCTTCGGTCTCCAGGTCGATGTATGTGCAGGTGTTTCTCTGTCCGATTCGGTGGATCCTGGAGAGGCTCTGCTCATACGTGGCGTAGTTGAAGTTCTTTGAATAGTAGACGCATGTATCTGCAGCCGTCAGGGTAACTCCGACGCCGAGGGTGTCGATCTGGCCGACGATGATCACGGTGTCAGGATCTTCCTGAAACTGTTTGATGATCGGTCCGCGGTCTTCTTTCTTAATTGCTCCATAGATGGCCACCTGCTTCTTTCCTGTCTTCTGGAAGGTCTTATCTATCATTTTCATGATGGCAGTTACTTCCGGGATAAACCTTGCGAAGATTACCAGCTTCTTTCCTGCGCCTAGTACGTAGTCCTCGATGATATCCTGGAGCGCATCCAGCTTCGCTGTGTTGACGAGCTCCGGCTTGTCGCTGTCGTCTGTGACTAGGAATCCTCCGGCCAGCTGCTGCAATCTCAGGAGCCTTGTCAGTACGGTCGTGGCTGTGATCTTGTCTCCGTTAGATAACTCTGCATAGCTGCTTCGCTTGATCTGGTTGTATAGGTCTTTTTCCTTTTTACCGAGCTGGACCTTCCTCTTGATGAACGTCTGCTCCGGCAGGTCGATTGCTTCTTCCTTCGTGATTCTAAATGCGATCGAGTGCTCTTTTCGGATCAGACCGTCCAGGTCTTTGTATCCGACGATCTGCTTTCGGTTGAAGCCTCCCATGATCGCGTACCGGTTTCTGAATTGATAGAAGTTCCGGCCGAAGATCGAAGCGTCCAGAAACCGGTACTGACTCCAGATGTCGATTGCATCATTCTGTACCGGTGTTCCGGAGAGAATGAGCTTGTACCTCGCCTGGTCTCCTAACTTATGTATTGCTTTGCTCTGCTCTGCGTCGTGTGTCTTGATTCGCTGGCTCTCATCGCATATAATCAGGTCAGCGTCGTATTCCTGGAGCTTCTCAAACAGTCCATCTCTCCAGGTTGATTCGTAGTTGATCACGGCGACCTTGAGCGCTTTGAACGGGAACGCCTGCAGGTCTTCAATCATTCGGATCCTTTGTTGCTTCGTTCCCAGGAGCGCTTTGCAGGTCACTTTGAAATCTGCGACCTCTGCGATCTCTTTTGGCCAGACCGACACGACGGACGTTGGTGCGATTACCAGGACTCTCTGGATCGCGCCTTTTTCATATGCGGCTCCTGCGATGGCTATCGCAGTTCTGGTCTTGCCGCATCCCATTTCAAATAAAAGACCGAAGCCCTTATTTGTGTTGGCTGCCATTTACTTTCCTCCTTCACTTATTTGCTACCGGCTCCAGCTCCTGGAACTCGGCGCCATCCATCAGCTCTCTGTCTTTCAGGATGTCTTTTCCGCTTATGCTTCTGATTCCCTGGTATTCGTAGTCCTCATTCTGCCCGCGGTTGTATCGTTTGTTATATTCCGGATTCTGCAGCCGCTCGTATTTTCCGCGCGTGGCCAACGCTGTCCGGTTCAGCTTCTCTGCGATCAGTGTGAAATCGTAGCCTTCGTCTACCATGCGGCACAAGGTTTCCACCTCGTCCTCCGTCCATTTTCGGGGGGGGGCACCGCACGGGCTTCTTATTGATTCCAAGGTCTAGGATCCTGCGCTTGATAGCTCCTTCCGAATGTCTCAGCTCTGCTGCCAGGTCGCTGTATGTATATGTCCCTTTGCCGAGCATGTACCGGAGCTTGTCGTCTTCCGTCTTTGTCCATGCTGCGTTGTGCTGGCCGTGAAGCTGCAGCTTTTTATAATCTGCCTTGCGCTTCACATCCACCCAGTCCGGTTCAGCTCCGAGACCGTATTTCTCAAACCGGGAGAAGTCCAGGATGCTCTTGTTATCCTCGGCCCATTTCCAGAATGCATCGATGTCGATCACCCTGAACCGGTTCTTCTTCACTACATGCCATTTGACCGGCAGTCCGTACCGGATCAGCCTGTCGCTGGTGTAGCCGAGCATGTTCTTTCCGTAGATTGCAAGCATGAGCTGGTTCAGGGATATCCTTGTGTCTCCGGCCAAGTGTGCGCCGCATCCGAGCCGCTGCGCTCTGACGATGATTGCATTCTCTGATCGGCCGAGAGCTTTGGACAGTCCTTTGATGGAGACCGTGCCCCATTTATCCTGCAGGTAGGCTTCCTCTTTCTCGGTCCACTGCTTCTTTTTCCTGGGTGCATCAACGAGTTTTCTCATAGTCCAGGCACCTCGATTCTTTGAACGCGCGCGCCATCATCTGAGCTGTTTCGCCTTCGTAATTGCCGCACATTCCTTCGTTATCAATATCCGCATAGACTCTCCTGAAGAAGTCATCAAATCTATTGTTTGCGTAGTCTTTTGCGAATTCCTTTGGAATCTCTAACTGTATGATCATCGTCTCCTGCCTCCCTTCGTGCTCATATGTGGGTAGTCGCGGTCTGCGTATGCTTCTCTGTCCCAGGAGAGCTTCTTTCCGCACCAGTGACAGTGCGTGTGGCCGACCTGTGTTCTCTTGCCGCAAAGCGGGCAGGTATAAAGCCCTGCTGCACGTCTGACCGCCATTGCTGGCTGTTCGTACTTCTGGCTCATCTCTGATACCTGAGCTGTTGCTTTGCTGTAGTCTGCGACGATGTCCGCTGCTTCTGTCAGCGCATCCAGGTCGTCGTTCCATGACTCTCCACCATATTCGTTCCTGGCGATCTCTTTGATTTTGCTCTTGGTGATCTCCAGCTGTTCGATGATTTCATCGTATGTCATAGTTGCCTCCCTTCGTGCTCATATGCGGGTAGTCGCGGTCTGCGTATGCTTCGTATTCTCCTCTTGATATTTGTTTTATTTTTCTAAGAGGTACATTAAAATACTGAGCCATCTTCCTTTTGAAATCTTGAACGGTTCTTGAGATGATGCCGGGGCGATCAGACGAGTATATATCCACAATCGTGGCCGCCCATCCAATTGAGCCATCCCCGCCACATATCTCTGCATCCTTTATCTCTAAGTAAATTCCGAGCGACATGCTTGCGTCTTTCATTTCAGTACCTCCTTCGGATCCGCGAGGCCGAACGTCAGGAGCGCCATGTTGGCTGCTCTTACCTGATGCTCGTAAAGGCTGCCCTGCACCGGATATTTAACCAGGGCCTCCGGTTCCTTCTCGATTCGCATCTTATCTACGGCTCGCTGTGTTTCATCCAGTTGCTGTCTGTAGTTTTCTATGGCCGGTGGCAATCTCACAATCTTGGAGAGCTTGTCCAGCAGTTCCTTGCTGCAGTCTCCGATCATCATGCTTTTGCGCCGGTCGTACTTCATTGAGTTCCAGGATTTTATGATCGCCATCTGTGTGTTGTCCACTTCGATCAGCATGATCTTTCCGTCCTTCATTGCCATCTTCAATCTTCGTTACCTCTTTTCTGCTTCCGATCTGAGCCAGGCACGCACTTGTGAAGCGCTGCTGGTACCCATCCGTCAGCTTGACTTCCATTCTGATTCCCATTGTCCTCACTCTTTCTCTGTGTAGAAGGTGTGCGCTCCGTGTGTGAATAACTTCTGCAGGTTCCTGCTATGCCAGGTGCTTTCGTCGCTGGCCTTTTCAAAGTAGAGGGCTCCTTGGCTTTCATCCCAGTGCTCTACTGTGATCAGCTCCATTGCCTTCATGCAGTCGGCATCCGGCTCCACCTTGTCATATCTGCCATTGCTCACCGGTGTGAATGCTCCGTCCTGCATGATCACTTCTTCGATCGTGTCCGGGAATCTTGTATCCCATACTCGATTCAGAACCACCAGCATGACCAGCGCCTTGCCTTCGGTGTCCTCTGATTCAGCTTCGGCCATTGCGATCTTCTCTAGCAGGTAGGCGTCGCTTGCATCAAAGTCCATGCTATGTATCAGCCCTGTCCGCGTTTGCTCCTGGTAGAGCTTCCATTCTGCTTCCTGGTCCTTCTGGTATTGTTCCTGGTAGTCTCTGATCATCTGAGCTTCCTTCTCTGCTTCCTCACGCTCCCGCTGATGGTATGCATCTCTTTCTCGGCTCATCTGTTCATATTCTTCCTGGGTGTACCATTGACCGTTCTCTGCCTGGAATCGGTAGGGCTCATAGTCGTCTGGATCCGGGAGTGGAGCTGCTATGCACCAGGCTCCCATGCCTGCGATAAGTACTCCGATGCAGATTCCTGGCACTGCCTTCCTCAATCTTCGGATGATTCGTTTCCGGCGTTTTCCTCTCTTTATTGTTTTATTGATCTTAGCTCTCATTGCTTTCCGGTGTTCATCCTCTGTCTGATACCTCTGCATCTTACTCACTTCCTTCTTATAAATTCTTTAATTTAGTAGTTGACTTCCGGAGCTGTTTATATTGCTCTCTAGGCTTGGCTGGGCCCGGCAGTCTGTGACAGGTTCTCCATAGGGTTGAAGAAGAACCTGTCCGCTGTTTGCTCCCTGAGTATTGTGTGGGGTAGCCGTATAGCTGTTGCCTGCAGTGCGGTCTGTTTCATCGCCGCCATCCGGGTGTATTGCGCACCCACCAGTCCATGCTCCGGATGTTCTCTCTCCTGGTGTTCTCATCTGCCTCCTAGCCGCCATTGTTTTACTTGGGCTCACGCTACCTCTCCCAATTACGACGGTTGGCCGCAGGCTCCGGTTATCCGCCGAGCGGATTTATTGCATCGGCTCCGCCAGACCAGACAGTTTTTATTGAGGTGTCATGCTTCCTCTTGCTTCTTATTCAGTTGTGTGTCTATGCCAGCGCTGCTGCTTTGGCTGTATCGTCAATGGCTTTCTGTGCTTCCATTCCGGCCATGAATGAGTTTGTCATCATTATGACGAGGGTTCTCTTTTCCTCCGGAACGTTCGCGAGGGTTGCTGCCATCTTCTCAGCGTCTCTGAGCTGCTCGGCTGTGTATCTCTTAGCTTTTGCCATGGTGTTTCCTCCTTCCGTTTGGTGCGTTGTTTTGTTGTCTCTGCGATTATTATATATTGTCAGCGCGGTATCTGTCAATACTTTTTTGTTGCCTTTGCGATTTTTTGTTTGACAGTGCGCTATTTTTAGCTTATAATTCAGGTGTGGAGGTGAGAAAAATGAACATTGGCGATCGAATAAAAAAAAGTAAGAAAATCGCTTGATTTGACGCAGGAAGCGTTCGCTACCAGAATTGGTTCTGTTCAGAATACGATTACTGGATATGAAAGTGGACGACGTAATCCGTCGGCTCCGGTGATCTCTCTTATTTGTAAAGAATTTAATGTCAATGAGGAATGGCTCCGAAATGGGACCGGTGAAATGTTTAACCCGGAACCGTGCGACGAGTTAGATTCTCTGGCTGATAAATTCAACCTGAGCACGGCGAGTACATATTCCTTGAAAAATATTTGAAACTAAAACGCGAAGAGCGCGACAATGTGTTTGATTTTATTATGGATGTGTGCTCTGCGATCGGAGACTCTGGCGTTTCTGGTACCGCCGACGCCGCTCCTGGATCTTCGGTTCCTGATATCGACATCGATGCGGAAGTCGAAGCGTACCGGCAGCAGCTTGAACTTCAGAAAAAAGCGGCGGCAGAATCGTCTCTCTCCAGTGGTGGAAACGACGAAGGGGCAGGTAAAAAGGAGGCATAGTCGTGGGATTCTTCAGCAGAATTTTCTCGCGGCAAGCCGAAGCCGAACCTGCGGCTCCAATCGTGAAGCTGCCGAATGATCGCATCCTTCGGTATAAAATAACCGGAAAAAACCCAGGGACCAGAAGACGCAACACGAGGCGCGCTCTTTGTGGCTCCTGGGAGGCGATCTCCGATGTGGAAGCGCGCACAGGCTTGCTTCCTCCGTTTACCCATGAACTGGAAATGCCAGAAGTTACGGAGGCTCAGCTTGAGCTTATGAAAAAGTTAGGAGTTCCGATGCTTGACGGGATGTATCGCGCTGATGCGTCAGCTCTGATCCAGCACGCTCTTGACGAGAAGCCGCTGTTTCCAGACCGGGGCCTGCCGCGGCCAATACTTCAATTTTTAATCGATAACAAATTGCTTTTATCTTCCTGGCTGACTCTGTCAGATCTGGAAGAATAAATTAGTGGAAAGTTTTCCCGGATTACGGGCTCTGATTAAGAATTGTAAATAAAAAATCGCCCGGTGCTGCGAACACCAGGCGACCTGTTCTTCCTTGCGGAAGCTGTAAACTCTACGAATAAATTTTACAGCGTTTCCGATAAATCCGCAAGGGTTTATTTTTTTATACTCTTTTTTTGGAGGTGGGACGATGAGGTTCTTTTCCTACGGACGAAAATCCGTATTTTCTGATAAATCAGATTCAATCGATAATCAGTTCCGGATGAACCGGGAATACTGCGAGTCGAAGTTTTCCTGCCAGGTGGATTCCTGGCAGCAGTTCTCTGATGAAGACTTCACTGGTGCGAATACGTCCCGGCCGGATCTGCAGCGTATGCTGTCTTTTATAAAGGGTGGCTTCTGCGACGTCCTGGTAGTCTATCAGCTGGATCGTCTTTCCAGGGACGTCCGGGACTTTGCGAATATCTACGCGCTCCTGGAGGAGCATGGCGTGATGTTCATCTCAATAAAGGAAAACATCGACACCACGACGCCGATCGGGCGCGCCATGATGTATGTCACGGTGGTCTTCGCTCAGATGGAGCGTGAAACCATCGCGGCCCGTGTTACGGATAATATGCTAGGCCTTGCTAAAAAGGGATACTGGACTGGCGGTAATCCTCCGGTTGGCTACGTCAGGAAGCATATTGTTGTGAATGGGAAGAAGCACTGCTCCATTGAGGTGGATCCGGACGGGGCTCGCTACGTGACGCAGATCTTTGATACCTTCCTGGCTTATAACTGCAGCTTGCAGGGGATGGAGACGCGATTCAAAAACCAGGGCATCCGGACACAGAGCGGGAAGTTCTTCTCGACCACGCAGCTGCATAAAATGCTGACCATGCCGTATTGCGTCGAGGCGACTCCGGAAGTGTACGACTTCTATGCCGCGAAGGGCTGCATCATGGATCCTGGCTCCCCGCGTGAAATGTGGGACGGATCCGTCGGCGTGATCATCTATGGCAGGTCGACGGAGAAAAACAAAAAGCACCAGGCACAGCCGCCGGAGAAGTGGACCGTGTGTCTTGGAAAGCACAAGCCCTTCATGCCTGCCGAGAAATGGCTCGCGGTGCAGTCCCGGTTTACTCAGAATAAATGCATCAAGGATGCAAAGTGGCCAGTGCCTCTCCTGAAGGGCGTGCTCCGGTGCAAGTGCGGAAACCTGATGCAGGTCTCCAGAAAGAAAAAGGTCGACGGTACCTGTTCTTCCTGGTACTACTGCAGGAAGCGAATGCGGCAGGGCGTGGACGCCTGCGACATGGGGCAAATCAAATGCGATCTGCTGGATGAGAAAGTCCTGGAGCTATTCCGTGGCATCACTGCGGATCCTGCCTTGATTCAGAAATTCGTCAAAGCGGAGGCTCCGGCCAATGTTCCTGATCTGAAGGCCGCGCAGGCTCGCGTGTCTGCCTGTGAGCGTAAGATCGGCCGCCTGGCTGCATCGTTAGCTCTGGCCGAGGATTCCGCTGCATCAAAATATATCATCGCGGAAATGGAACGCCTGGACGTTGAGCTGGGTGCTCTGAAGCGCGAAGCCTCGCTGGCCGAGATGGAAAGCCACCGGGCTGCTGCCAGTGCGAAGGATGCCAAGGCCACGGCTGCGGAAATCGCGAAGCTGATTCATGGCCTGGATGGCTTCGACGACAAAGAAAAAAACGCGATTGCTCGCGCTGTGATTCAGGAGTGTACTTGGGACGGAGAGCGGCTTTTTATTACGCTCTAAACCTCACTATTTCATAATGGTGGGGTTCTGGCCGTGAACGTAATGCCGCTTTGATCAGTTCTTTCATATCAACCTGATTTTCCCCTGCTGCATTCGCATTCCTCATCTCTAACCGGACCAGATTATCAATCCCATTAAGTTTCAATTCTGCGGAATCCTCAATTGTTATGATCCTCTCATCTTTCGGAATACAATTTGACATTCCATTGAGCAACGTCGTCTTCCCACTGCCTGTTCCCCCCGAGATAAAAATGTTATAGCGCGCCCTTACAAGAATCTTCAAAAACTTCGCAATTTCTTCCGAAAATGCTTCCCGTTCACAAAGCCATGCTAATGTCATCGGTTCCTTTGCAACTTTCGGATCGTCATCGTTGCCCCATCGATTGATATCGGCGGCAAAATGATATTTACTCTCGAACCATCGTTTAAGTCTCGCATCCACAATTGGATTTCGTTCATTTACCATACGGTTCGCTCCTGATGCAACCTGCTGAATTACCTGATATAATTTTTCATTATCCGAAAAATGCCCAGGATATCGGTGCAGTTTTCCTTGCCGCTCAATAAAATATTTTTATAGCCATTGATCATG
>ENA-OQCJ01000123-OQCJ01000123.1-human-gut-metagenome-genome-assembly--contig:-NODE-123-length-10872-cov-1.487110_pt1 | contig 10872 bp, 9 predicted proteins | sample MGYA00242501_ERZ504584 | MGnify/ENA primary metagenome ERZ504584 (study PRJEB26092, sample SAMD00036341) | human gut metagenome | host: Homo sapiens | study: EMG produced TPA metagenomics assembly of...
CGTGCCGTCTGTGCCGAAAGGGGCAAGATATCCAATATCAGTTCATTTGCCTGTTCCACCATGCTGCGACCTCGTTTTTCTGCATTTCATTCAGCTTTCAGTATACCGCGAACAGGGGGTGATTGTCCAGTGCGCAAAAAGATTTGAACGGGTCTGTGCAACGGGGGCGCGACACCCGGCGGCTCTGCCGGTGCTCCCCTTTGTCACATCTCGTTCAAGTTCTCTGCCCCGCCGGTGCTGTTAAACGGAATTGCGGGATAAAAACAAAAAAAGACAGCTATCAAAAAGCTGTCTTTCTTGTGGTGCAGGAATGCAATCCAAATCCGAACCATTTCCCTTTGATGCGGCTTGGGCCGCTTCCTCAAATGTGATGGTCTGTGTACCTTCTTTATAATTAAAGGTTATTAAAACCTTATCATCGTACAGGTAAATCGCATTGATGAACGTATCCACCAATGCCTGCCGCTGGTCCTTCAGGCTCATGTCCAGCTTGCGGAAGCGCATCAGCCAGAAGCGGATAAATTCCTCTTTGATCTTGGGCTTTGCCAGCTTTTCTTCCGCAATGCGGGCCTCAAGCTCACGCTTGGTTTCTTCGAGCTGCTCCAATCGCTCCTTGGTGGAACTGGTCAGGATTCCGGCCTGAATCGCATTGAGCATATTCTGGATACCCGATTCCGCATCCCGGAGCTGCTTCTCATAGAGAGGAAGATTGGTGTTCTCCCGGTCTTGCAGCTCCATGACCTTGGCAATGATGGATTCCATAGCGGCATCGTCTTTTACAAGCTGCATGGTCTGGTTGACCACCAGATCTTCCAGCCACTGTTTGCGGACGGTCTTTTTCTTGCAGCCCTTGTGCTTTTTGGCAGTGGCACATTTATAGTAGCGGTGGACTTCTCCCGTCCGGCTCGTGCCGCTTTCGCCAAACATCAACGCCCCACAGTAGCCGCAGAACAGCTTGGTGGTGAGCAGGTAGTCGTCCTCTGCCTTTCTCCGGGCAGGGGCTTTCTTGTTTTTGGCGATCTTCTCCTGCACATCCTCAAACAGTTCCAGCGGAATGATGGGCGGGATAGCATCCGGCACGACCACATCCCGGAATTTCAGTTCTCCGATGTACCGCCGGTTTTTGAGCATATGTTCAACGCTGTTATATGTAAACGCACCGCCCACCGGGTTCTTGATGCCGTTTTCGTTCAGCCAATCACGGATCTCCTTCATGGTGGAGCCTTCATTGTACTTCTTGAACGATTCCAGAACAAAAGGCGAGGTGAGAGGGTCGATGTGGAACTTCCGCTCGGAATCCAGCGTGTAGCCAAAGGTTCCACGACCACCGTTGCAGCGGCCTTTCAGGATGTTCTCTGTCTGTCCACGGACAACCTTTTCGGCAAGGTCGGCAGAGTAGTATTCTGCATAGCCCTCCAGCACCGATTCCAGAATGATGCCTTCGGGCCCTTCAGAGATGATTTCCGTAGCCGACATGAGCTTGACACCATTCTTCTTCAGCTGGGTCTTGTACCGGGCACTATCATAACGGTTTCGGGCAAAGCGGTCCAGTTTCCAGACCAGCACGATGTCAAATAGCTTTTTGTCGCTGTCTTTTATCATCTGCTGGAACTCCGGGCGGTTGTCCGTCTTGGCAGAGATAGCACGGTCAATGTAGTGCTTGACCACCGTAATGCCATTCTTTTCGGCATAGGCCGTACATTCACGAATCTGGCCTTCAATGGATTCTTCGCGCTGGTTGTCGCTGGAATAGCGGGCATAGATCACGGCGGTCATGGCGGGCACCTCCATTTTATACGTCATTGAACGGTAATACGTTCATTAAAGCAATATTTCGTATAATGTATATACCACAGTTTTGCCCTGATTGCAAGCCCAATGATTTATTTTCATGATTCCAACAGACAAATTGTCTTAAGATTATATTCCGAGCAAAATGTGAAGTCCAAGCCCGGCCACGCCGCACAGGCACATGGTCAGGATGGGATTCCACTTGAGCTTCCGTAGCACAAAAAATGCCGATGCAAAACTGCCGATGCCGATCCAGTCTACGTTGGCGAGCGTCTTTGCACTCTCTCCGAACACCACCATAGACAGTATAGAAAGACCTGCACCAAAGATAAGTGCTACAATGACCGGACGCAGGCAGGCCAGAACACTTTGCAGCAGAGAAATATCCTTGTATTTACGATAGATGTAGGATAGAAGTGAAACAAAGAACAGCGCCGGTGTAATGCAACCTAGTGTTGCAATGATGGCTCCGGGTACCTGCGCGATACGCAAACCAACAAAAGTTGCCGAGTTGACCGCAATGGGACCAGGGGTCATTTCTGCAATCGTGATGAGGTCAGTAAACTCCTGCATCGTCAGCCAGCCATGTTGTTCCACCACTTGGCTCTGGATCAGCGGCATGGCCGCATAGCCGCCGCCTACGCTGAACATACCCACCTGCAAAAAGCTGAGAAAAAGCTGTAAGTAGATCATTTTGCACCACCTTTTTTCCACTGGACCAGAGCCAGCACCACGCCGAATACTGCAGCGGCAAGGATGACCACCACCACATTGACATCAAACACCGTATTTGCGACAAACGCTGCGACCATCAGGACAATATACACACATGAGCGGGTCTTCAGCACCTTGCCGCCGAGGTCGAATACAACATCCAGAATGACCGCCGCCACACCAGCCTGCATTCCCTTGAGTAACAACGCGATATAGCGATTGGTGGCAAAAGCATTGTAGAACACAGAAATGACTGAAAGAATGACCATAGGTGGGATGATGGTGCCCAACACTGCCACGATCATTCCAATCAAGCCTTCTACCTGCCAGCCTACCAGAATTGCAGCATTGACCGCGATTGCGCCCGGAGAGGACTGCGCCAACGCTGTCATATCCAGCATTTCCTGTTCATCGATCCAGTGTAGCTCATCTACAAATTTTTTCTTCATAAAGGTCACGATGACAAAGCCGCCGCCGAAGGTAAAGCTGCTAATGTACAGCGTACTCAAAAACAGCTTCCAAAGCCGTGCTAACCGTGTACCGTATGTTTTATTTTCATCCATACAAGTTTTCTTCTCCTTTTTTTGATTTTCGGACAACTATATTCGTTTTCTTACTATTTCAAACAGCTTTTAACTGTTACTGCTTGCGAAAGCCCGTATTTTCCGGTATCCTTGTTTTAAGAACTGCGAAGCACGGAGGGAATCTCTATGAAACATAATACATTTCTCGTCAAGCCAGCGTCCAGCCTGTGCAATCTGCGTTGCCGGTACTGCTTTTATGACGATGTTTCCAACAGCCGAGCCTGCAAAAATATGGGACTGCTTTCCCATGAAATGGCAGGAGAACTGGTTGAAAAGGCTTTTGCAACCACAGAGGAAGGCGGCAGCGTCCATTTTCTGTTTCAGGGCGGCGAACCGACTCTTGCCGGGTTGGATTTCTTCCGGTTCTTTCTGGAAACGGAGCGTTCCATGCAGCGCAATATCTCTGTGTTCCACAGCATCCAGACCAATGGCATTTGTCTGGATGAAGAGTGGGCTTCCTTTTTCAAAGCCAACTCTTTCCTCGTAGGCCTCTCTCTGGACGGCACACAGGAGAACCATGATCTCTATCGGCTGGACGCAGCTGGGCAGGGCACATGGGATAAAGTAACTCATGCGCTTGCGCTGCTGGATGCCTACAGGGTCGAAACGAATCTGCTCTGTGTTGTGACCGGACAGCTGGCCAGAAAGCCGCAGCGAGCCTTCAAAAGCCTCTGCGAGTTGGGACAGCACAATCTGCAATTCATCCCATGTCTTGACCCACTTGATACGATTGGAGGGCAGGCATATTCGCTGACACCGGAACTTTATGGGCGTTTTCTGTGTGGCATCTTTGATACTTGGTATCAGCAGCTGCAACGAGGCAATTATATCAGCGTTCGCAATTTTGAGGACTATCTGCGTATCCTGCTGGGAATGCCGCCTACCTCCTGCGCTTCCTCCGGTTCCTGTGGGCATTATCTTACCGTAGAAGGTGACGGAAGCCTTTATCCCTGTGACTTTTATGTTCTGGATGAGTGGAAGCTGGGAAATCTGAGCCACTGTACCGTTGAAGATGCGCTTGATTCTCCCACAAGCCAGACATTTCTGGCACAGGGCCGCAAACGCCCGGCGGAATGCGCAGCATGTGCTTATCAGCTGCTCTGTCGGGGCGGATGCAAGCGAGATTGGGATGCCTCTGGAAGCAACCGCTTTTGCGCAGCGTATAAGCAGTTCTTTGCCTATGTGCTTCCGCGCCTGCATACTGCTGCACATTTTCTGGCACAACAAAACCGATAAAGAGATTCTCCCGGAGAGCAGTACTGCCTCCGGGAGAATCTTTATTTTACCTTTTTGATCTTCCGGATGGAATGGCCATCGTAGAGGATGGGCTTCATGACATAAGTGTAGTTCCGGTCATCGCATTCGCCGGTGGAAATCATCTCCATAAGCCGCAGCGCAAGCTGACGTCCCATCTCGAAGCCTTGCTCCACGGAGCAGGTAACATCCTCCTGCCGATAAGTTTCTTCGGAATAATCAAAACAGACCAGCGAATAATCTTCGGGTACAGTCTTCCCCATTTTCTGCAGGGTTTTCATGACCAGCCGATAGATGATGTAGTTGCAGCAGACGATAGCGGTGCATTTAGGGATGCTCTTCAGAAATCTTTCAATGGAACGGACATAGCTTTCGTTGTGGGCTTCGTCCGAAATACACCACTTGATGTAATCATCGTTCAGTTCCAAACCACGATTTCGCATCGCTTCCGCCATGCCTTGAAACTTTTCTACGCTCTGGTAGTTGTCGTACACGAAGATGCCTGCAATGTGGCTGTGTCCGGCATCCATCAGGCGTCCTATCAGCTGATGGGCACATTCGATGTCATTGATCGTTACGCGGGGGCAGCGCAAGTTCCGATAGAAGTTGTTGTAGAATATCACCGGGATCTTACGTCGGTAAAGCTCCTTGTAGCAGTCAAGATTTGGGCTGAGGATGCTCGATTTGACACCATCCACGATGAAACCGTGAAAATTCTGATGTACCACAGTCTCCAGACAACGGCGTTCGTTGCAGAATTTGTTATCGGTCAGAAATACATGGAGGTCAACCTGCTCCTGCGTCAGAACACTGCGAACCCCTTCGATTAATCCCGAATTGGCACTTGTATCCTGTCCCTGCAGGACAAGGCCGATTTTATAAAGGGCATCATCTGTGTTCAAATCCCGCGTCATTACTTTTTCCCGGTGGAAATAAGTCCCACTTCCCTTGAGCTTGTACACGAGTCCTTCTGCTACCAACTGGTCGATGGCCACTCGTATCGTTTCTCGGCTGACACCCAGCTTCCGGCAGAGCGCATTTTCCGAAGGCAAACGCTGGTTCCCGGAAAATTTGTTTTCGTCAATATAAGCCAGAAGCCAGCGATAAACCTGATCGGATTTTTTCTCAACAGCCGAGAGCATGGGCAAGCGCTCCTTTTCAGTCGGTGATAGTGGGGCGGCTGCCTTCCGCGTGCTGGATCCAGTTCAGCAGACGTTCACGAAGTTCCGCCTTGACCGCAGCATATGCAGGATCCGCGACCACATTGTTCAGCTGCCACGGGTCTTTCTGCATATCGTAAAGGAAGTCGTCTGCATAAACATCGGATGCCGCAGCCTCGCCGCCGTTGACGCCGGGTGCATAGACAGAATACATATAATCTGCAGTACGGATGCAGCGTCCGCAACGGCTTTCCGAAATCTGTGCATAGACCTCATTGACTCTATTATGGTTTTTCTTTTCCACAACGTCAAGCAGATTTTCACCGATCATCTTATCACCGACATCCACGCCTGCCAGAGCCAGCAGAGTTTTGGGAATGCTTTCGGTGCTGACCAGGTCGGTGATCTCCTTGCCACCCTTGAACGGGCCGCCACAGATGACCAGCGGCACATGCAGGCAACCGTCATGGCAGGAGCGCTTGTAATCATCATAGCCGTTCAGGTGCGCGTCACGGTTGCGGGTCTTGAAGTGAGAGCCATGGTCGGAAGCATAGAGGATAACTGTATTATCATACAGGCCTTTTTCTTTCAGCTTTGACACCAGCTTACCAAGGTTTTCATCAAGGCTGGCACACTGGCCCAGATAATCCGGGTACTCTTCCGCTGCGTTTCCACCCAGAGCCTTCAGATCTTCCGGCAGAACAAAATCTGCGAATCGCTGCTTGGAACCGTTGGGGCCTTCGTAGTGATTATGGTCGTTCTGATGGTGCGGCTCGATCTGCGACACGGTCATGAAGAAGGGCTTTTCGCCGGCATACTGGTCAAGATAGTCCAGCGCAAACTGGTTAATGCAGTCGGCACGGTAGCCCTTGAAATCGATGCGGTTGTTGTTCTCATCAAACACATAGCCATCGTAGCCGTGGGAGGTGAACTCCAGCACATCCGCAGCACGCCAGTAACCGGTATAGCCACCGCGCAGCTCCAGCGGAACAGCGGTGATGGTGTGGTCAACGGTGGGCTTTTTCTCCAGCTCACCGTCCGAAGCCAGATGCCACTTGCCGATGTAGGCCGTCTCGTAGCCGGCATCCTTTTCTATGTACTCGCCCAGCGTCTTGATGTTGGAGGGCAGCATCAGATTATTGCGGAAGCAACCGGTCTCGGTGGGATATTTGCCGGTCTGGAACAGAGCACGGCAGGGGCCGCACACCGGCTGAGGCGAAAAGGCATTGTCAAACTTCACACCCTCTGCCGCCAGCTTGTCCAGATTAGGCGTGATATTCAGTGGCTGGCCGAAGCAGCCGCAGGTGTCCCAGCGCTGCTGGTCACTGAAATAGAAAATGATATTATATGCCATGGTTTTACCTTCCTTTACTGTTCTGCTTTGGTGTTCTTTGCTTCCTTCATCTTGCCGCGCAGAATGCCGAGAATGACCACCACGATCAGCGCAATGAAGATCCAGCAGTACACACTACTGACGAAAATTCTGGGGCTTCCATCCGAGATGAGCAAAGCACGGCGGAAGTTGGTTTCCGTCATGTTGCCCAGCACCATACCCAACAGCACAGGGACAGCGGGCAGTTCCAGCTTACGCATGAACCATGCCATCACGCCAAACACCAGTGCCACGCTCAAATCAAAATAGCTGTTGTTCACCGAGTAAGCACCTGCAAAGCAGAAGATAACGATGATGGGGGTCAGAATCTGCTGGGGGATGGAGACGACCTTTGCAAACAGGCTGGTCAGGTACTTGCCCTGCAGGAACATGAAGATGTTCACAAGGATAAGACCCAGCATGATGGCGTACATGATCGCACCATCCGTGGTAAAGAGCGAGAGGCCGGGGTTCAGGCCGTTGATCATCAGAGCGGACAGCATAATGGCCACGCAGCCGTCGCCGGGGATGCCCAGCGTCAGCAGGGGGATGAGGGTCGCACCGCAGACAGCGTTGTTGGCCGACTCCGCCGCCGCAACGCCCTCCACAGAACCGTGGCCGAACTCTTCCGGGTGTTTGGACATATTCTTTGCAGTGTTGTAGGAGAACCAAGAGGCTTCCGAAGCGCCCGTACCGGGCACAATGCCCACGCAGGAGCCGATGAGAGAGCCGATGAGCACCGGGCGGAGCATCCGCTTGTACTCATCCTTTGTGATCTTGCCGTCGTCGTTTCCGATCTTTCCGGCGTGGAGGTTCAGCTCGCTCCGCTTTAGCTCCGCCTTGCCGATGATCTCCACCAGTGCGAACAGGCCGATGAGGGTAACGGCAAGGTCGAGGCCCAGATACAGGCGGTGGACGCCGAAGGTAAAGCGGTCGTAGCTTGTCATGGGGTCTGCGCCCACGCAGGAGATGAGCAGGCCGAGGCAAGCGGCGATGATGCCCTTGACGAGGCTCTTGCCCGAAACGCCTGCGATGATGGTCATGCCGAACAGGCAGACCATGAAGTACTCCGCCGTGCCCAGCTGTGCCGAAATTTTGGCCACCTGCGGGCCGAGGAAGAGCAGCACCAGTGCAGAGAAGATGCCACCGAAGGTGGAGGCATACAGCGCGATTTTAAGAGCCGCCTTGGTGCGGCCCATCTTGGACAGTGGATGACCGTCCAGCATAGTAGCCGCCGCGTGGGGCGTGCCCGGGGTGTTGATGAGGATGGCCGACACCGAGCCGCCGTATCCACCCGCACAGTAGATACCCAGAAGGAACATCATGCCGGGAATGGCCTCATGGTGTAGGTAACAGGCAGAAACAGAATGATGCAGAGGATGACACTCAGGCCAGGAATGGCGGCAAATACGCAGCCGATGAAGACGCCGAGGTTGATCCATATGATATTTTCAAGGGTAAAAAGCAGCCCGGAGGCCGGGCCGATAAAATCAAACAAACCCATATTTTGCCTCCTCAGAAACTAACATTCAGCACGAAGTGGAACACGACCCAGATCAGCACCGCCATCGAGACGGTGATGGCGTAGTAGAGGGGCTTCTTGCAGCGGAAAAACAGCAGGAATGCCACCGCGCAGAATACAGCACCCACCACAAACAGGTCTGTGACCTCCGCCAGCAGGTAAGTGACCACCAGAATAAGGACGATTACCAGAGCCTTGACCTCCACCAGAAGGTTGAGCGTCTTAGTCTTGGCCGGGCGGTGCATTACCATGTTATATGCCTCGCGGCCCACCAGAAGGGCACTCATGGCCAGCATGAGCCAGATCAGCATCGTCGGGAAGGCGCGGCCGTTCACAACGTCCTTTTCCGAAATCTGCACCTGCCGGGGCATGATGAGCAGCAGTACAATGCCGATGACCAGAAACAGAATGCCGCAGATCAAATCAACAGGGTACTCGATGTTCTTCTTCTCGAGCTTCGCGCCCCAGTCGTCCAGCCTTGTTTCGATGCGTTCTATCAGATTTTTCACCTGTTTCCACTCCTTTTTTGAACCATAAAAGCAGGGGGTCGGGGCTATCCCCTCCCCCCTGCTTCAGCTTTTTTCGCTATGAGGGCCTGTTATCAGCTCGCCACGATGTCCTTATACTGCTCGACGATGCTCTTGACGTTCTCAATGTGAGCCTTCACATCGTCCTCGGTCATGGTATCGACTTCCAGCAGCATGGTGTCGTTCAGCCACTCGACCATCTCATCATCGGCGAGGATCTTATCATACAGCTCTTTCAGCTCGGCAACCTTTGCGGCGTCAGTACCTTTGCGAGCCATGACGAAGCAGCGGTTGCGGAAGTAGGGGTAGCCCTTGGAGCCAACGCCCTCAACGCCTGCGAAGGGGCCGTTTTCGATGGCCTTGTCGTCGAATGCGCAGACCACGTCAACGCCGCCCTGCTGGTAGGTCTCGAGGATCTGGACTGATGCGAGACTGCAAAGTTCGTCTCGCCCTTTGCCACAGCCTGTGCAGCCTCCGCAGCGGACTGGTACGGAGTCAGTTTCAGCTGGTCGCCGGCACCCATAGAGCCGAACAGAGCCGCTGCCAGGAAAGCCTCGGAGCCGGTAGCGCCGTTAACGGCCACGGATACGGGGTTGCCTGCCTTGACATAGGACTCCAGATCGTCCAGATTCTTGAGGTTCAGTGAAGAATCAGCGGACAGGACGAAGACGGAGGAGTACAAGTTCTCCACGAACTCGAAATCGTCGTAGCTGAACTGCAGCTTGGCCGGATCCAGAGTCTCGGTAATGGCGAACAGACCCTCACCGGCGAAGACCAGTTCCTTATCATTTGCCTTAGTACTGGACACCCAAGTGTTGACAGTAGCAGCATCGCCCTTGACGGCTTCAGCAACCAGTGTGATTTTATTATCAGAATAATCAGGGGACTTGGCAGCAGCCTTTTGGCTGACCATCGCTGCTACACCAGACGGTGCCCACGGGCAGGTAACTTTCCAGCTCTCCTGTTTGCTTCCGCAGCCGGTAAGCATCGACAAAGCAAGGACACCGGCGGTGACCAACGCCGCAATACGCTTTTTCATCATTTTACTCTCCTTTTTTGTTTTGCCTTTTCGTGTGGTAGCAAGCACTTCACCGTGCTTTTGTTACCAACAAGATAACATTTCAAGCAATTTCAAGTCAACAAATTTTTTTATTTTACAAAAAAAGTTGTCTGGCAAAAGAGCTAAATGACCACATCTGTATTTTGTTGTAGAAAACTTATTGTGCACATTGCACATCTGCTTGAATCATCTTTGTGCAGCTTAAATTCTTTCATGATGTAAAGTGTATCATATTCATAATAGAAGTCTTACTATTGTCTCCATTCATAAATAATTTCTTCGGAATCATCTTGACGTACTCTACGAACCATGATATTCTCTATCACAAATCCCACTGAACTTGTAGATTGATTGCAAATCTTCTGCAAAAGTGGTTGGTTATCACCGTGAGACCCACCACTTCAGTGAGGAAAAATCCACGAAAGAAGCTACCGCCCCGCAACACACCCGATTCATTTTGCCGCCGATTCACCCGACAAAATCCATCGCTGCGCTGCGTGGGCGGTATTTTTCTTTTCCGGGAAGCTGTACCTTGAATCCTTCATAAGCCGTCTGAACGTGATACTGCGCCACAACCTCACACTTTCTGTGGGCGAGCCGGACAACGCCGCTGCACAAACAGGGGCAGGAACTTCGTTCAGGTCAAACGGCGACCCCATTACATGAGCAGAATCACCTCTACTTATTTTGCGTCTTAACAATTCGGAAATAACTGTCAGAAACGTGTTTTGAGCGAAGCGGTAGAGGGCAAGAACCGTCCCGTGGCCACAAATTTTCAAATTCTTGAAAATGTTGTGTTCCATCGGGACTTCACTTCTACAATGCGTTCTGCATTTCCGAAGTTGATCTTGTTGGGGGTAGCGCTTGTCGGGGCAACGCCCCTCCATC
>ENA-OQCJ01000125-OQCJ01000125.1-human-gut-metagenome-genome-assembly--contig:-NODE-125-length-10755-cov-1.035378_pt1 | contig 10755 bp, 8 predicted proteins | sample MGYA00242501_ERZ504584 | MGnify/ENA primary metagenome ERZ504584 (study PRJEB26092, sample SAMD00036341) | human gut metagenome | host: Homo sapiens | study: EMG produced TPA metagenomics assembly of...
CGGATCGGTTGGAGAGGATGGATGGTGGTGATCGCCAGTCTGCATATGCCATGCATGAAGCCGGGATCTAAGCTGGAGAATACAGAAAGCTATCTGAATGTGATGAAGAATCCGTATGTAAATATTATCGGGCATCCGGATGATGGGAGATATGAAATCGATTATGAGCACTGGTTCAGGGTGCGAAGGAATATGGGAAGGTTTTGGAACTGAATAATCATTCTATGGATCCGGACTGTAACCGGCAGAATGCTGTGGAGAATGATACTGTGATGCTGAATCTGTGTAAGAAATATCAGGTTCCGGTGGTGATGGACAGTGATGCCCATTTTGATCTTCTGATCGGGGAGTTTGATCGGGCGAGAGATCTGCTGGAAAAACTAGATTTTTCCGGAAGAGCTGGTTCTTAATCGGTCTGTGGATGCAATAAGGAAGTATGTGAATCGTAAATTCTGATAAACGGAGAAGCAGTTATTTGGTGTAGAGCCACGTAGCGAAGCGGATTGCGAATATCCGCTTGACAAAACAGAAAAAGACAGACACCTGGCAGATTGTCAGGATGCCTGTCTCTTGTTTTTATCTTTTGGTTTTTCAGAAACGCTCTGTGATTATGCTGCGGTTCCGTAGTTCATTACATGAGCTGCTGACAGTGCTTTTCGAACGGCTGCACCGAGAATTTCAGCTACTACAACGGAAATCACATCTTTTACGATGTACGGAACGGAAACTGCAAGGAACGAAGCCGGGATCGTGTTTCCTGTTACAATGGAAAACTGTACCACACCGAATGCGTGACATACCGCAAGACCTGCGATTCCAAGAACGAATGGTTTGCCCGGGAAGCCTTTTTTAATTCCGGCACCGCAGAGCATTGCCATCGGAATAAATCCGAAAATAAAGCCGCCGGCCGGTCCGAGAAGAGCGCCGAATCCACCGCTCATGCCGGCATAAACCGGAACGCCGATCGCGCCGAGGATCAGATAAAGAGCGGACGATGCACCTCCCAATTTCCAGCCAAGCACGTAGCCGCAAAATGCCATTGCAAAGGTCTGCAGCGTCACCGGAACGCCGGTCGGAAGCGGAATCGTCACAATAGACAGTACCGCAAGCACTGCCGTCATCATGCCGGTCAGTACAATCTGTTTTGTTGTAAGTTTTGATTTTTTCATGAATGTAAATCCTCCTCGCAGGTTCTTGTATCCAATTCTTTCTGCTTTTGAATTGTTAACCTTGTTTCAATATAGGTTAATATTTCATTTTTGTCAATCCCTTTTTTAAAAATGCAGAGAGTTCTGCTACGATTCTGTTACACTTCCTGAAAATAGCGGTCACCCTCTTGTTTTTCTGTTTTCTTTCTATGGTATACTATATAGTCTCGGAGTTTTTCCGGGAATGTTCACCCGATACAAACGATGAATTTTTATTCCATTTGAAAGGAGATACCCTCTATGAAACCTTCCGAAAATCCTCTCGGCTCGGAACCGGTCAGCTCTCTTTTGCGGCGTTTTGCGATTCCGAGCGTCATCGCGATGCTCGTCAGCGCCCTCTATAACATGGTAGACCAGCTCTTTATCGGTCACAGCATCGGCGTGCTCGGAAACGCAGCGACCAACGTAGCGTTCCCACTCAGCATGGTCTGCACATCCATCGGTCTGCTCTGCGGCATCGGCGGTGCTGCAAACTTCAATCTCTGCATGGGCAGAAAGGATCCGGAGCACGCGAAATCCTATGTTGGAAATGCCATCTCCATGCTGGCAATCCTCGGTGTGATTCTCTGCGTTGCCGTTCAGCTTTTTCTGCGCCCGATGATGCTTCTCTTTGGCGCAACACCGGACGTCATTGATTACGCCTGTACTTACACCAGAATCACCTCCATCGGCTTCCCGTTTCTGATCGTCACAATCGGCGGCTCCAACCTGATCCGCGCGGATGGCAGCCCGAAATTTTCCATGCCTGTGCAACCTGGTCGGCGCGATCGTCAACACGATTCTCGACCCGCTGTTCATCTCGTTTTCCACATGGGCATGGCAGGTGCAGCGCTCGCCACGATCACCGGACAGATTTTATCGTTCGCGCTTGTTGTCTTCTATCTGCGCAGTTTTAAAACGCTGCCGCTTTCTCTTTCCGATCTGAAGCCGAAAATAGCCTGCTGGGCACGGATCGCTGCGCTTGGTGCAACTCCGGCATTCAATCAGGTGGCAATGATGGTTGTTCAGATCGTTATGAACAACACACTGACCTACTACGGCTCCAATTCCGTCTATGGAAGCGACATTCCGCTTGCATGCGCCGGCATTATTTCAAAGGTGAATATGCTGTTCTTCTCCTTTGTCATCGGCATTTCGCAGGGACTTCAGCCGATTGTCAGCTTCAACTTCGGTGCACAGAAATATGACCGCGTAAAGGACGCTTACAAAAAGCAGTTTTGCGGCAACTGCCATTTCCATCGTCGCCTTCCTCTGCTTCCAGCTCTTTCCGCGCCAGATTATCGGCATTTTTGGTTCCGGTTCAGAAGAGTACCTGCATTTTGCAGAGCGGTACTTCCGCATTTTCCTGTTTTTCACATTCCTGAACGGTATCCAGCCGGTCAGCTCAAACTTCTTTACCTCCATCGGAGCGCCGAAGAAGGGTATTTTTCTTTCGCTGACGAGACAGATTATTTTCCTGCTTCCGCTGCTGCTGATTTTTCCGTATCTCTTCGGCATTGACGGCGTGATGTACACTGCACCGATTGCAGACCTTGCAGCCGCATCAGTCAGCATCGTTATGGTCGTGCGGGAATTTAAGATTATGGCAGAGCTACAGAAGGCTACTGCCTGAAAACAGTTTTTTTTCCTGTAGTTTCCGCTCGTTTTTACTGCACTGCGGTCGCCAGAGTCTTGCTGCAGATCATTGCCGTGTAAACAGGAAAGAATCCTGTCCGGAAAGTAAAAAAATCGTATGCTGTTGCTTTTTTCCACAACAGCATACGATTTTTTTTATGCGTTATACACACTTTTTCTTTCTTTATTCATATGCATCCACATCAGTCCATGCGAAGAATCATGGTCAGGATTCGTTTTGCACAAAGAGCGATTTCGTCGCGGGTGATGTATCCCTTCTCAAATGCCTCCTGTACGCGCTCCTCGTATCCGTTTGCCATCTTGATATCATTTCCGGCTTTTGTCTCGCGGTAATGCTCGCCGTGGGTCCACCAGTCGGTCGTTACCATTCCCTTAAAGTCCCACTCACCGCGCAGAATACCGGTCAAAAGATCCTTGTTCTCAGATGCCTGAACGCCGTTGATCAGGTTGTAGGACGACATGATTGTGTATGGATCTGCCTCTTTTACGATGATCTCGAAGGCTTTCAGGTAAATCTCACGCAGCGCACGCTCGGAAACGCGGGAATCGCTGTCTTTTCGGTTTGTTTCTTTGTTGTTGCAGCAGAAGTGTTTCACACTTGCCCCGATATGCTCGGACTGCATACCGCGTACCATTGCCGCACCGGATTTTCCGGCCACAAGCGGATCCTCGGAATAATACTCGAAGTTTCTTCCGCAGAGCGGGCTTCTGTGAATGTTGACAGCCGGGGTCAGCCAGATGCCGATATTGTTTTCTTTGACTTCCTCTCCGCCGGCTTTACCGATCTCTTCGATCAGCTCTGGATCCCAGGTGCAGGCAAGCAATGTTGCACACGGCCATGCGGTCGTGTTGACGCCACACTGCGGCTGAATGCGAAGGCCTGCCGGTCCGTCTGCGGTCATGATATTCGGGATGCCGTACTCAGGCACATTTCCCATGCCAAACGTGTTGGCAACTCCTGTGTTCGGCTGACCGCCGAGCAGATGAATAAGTGCTTCTGTCGGAAGCTTATCTACAAACTCGTCGAGCGTTTCTTTTCCTTCGACCACATTCATCAGGTTCGGATTCGTCTTTGCTGCCTCCATAAGCTCGCCAAAACTCTTTCTCTCCTGTGCTTTGACTGCCGGGAGGAAGCCTTCCAGAGTCAGCTTATCCTGACGCTCCAGTCCTTCTTCCTCGACAGGGCCGTTATCAGTCGGAAGCGCTTCGTAGGTTCCATCCGCAAGGAGACGTTTTTCCAGCTTATGCGGAGCGGCAAGGCTGGTGTACTGTGCAGTCACTTTTGCCTCTGCCAGATCGTAGGTGAAGTCCAGTTTCTTCGCATCTCTTACATTGTTTCCAACGTAGAAGACGTAGCTTCCTGCCTCAAGAACATAGGCAGATTTTGCAACCTTTCCAAGGTCATCAAAAGATGCCATATCTTCCACTGTAAAGGAAAGAACGACTCTCTGTGTCTCGCCTGGCTGCAGCAGTCTTGTTTTCCGGTAAGCGCCGAGCTCTTTGGCCGGTTTGCCAAGCTTGCCCTGCGGTGCGCCATAGTAGAGCTGTACAACTTCTTTTCCGGCACGTTTTCCGGTGTTGGTAACAGATGCTTTTACAACAATCTTTCCATCCTTCTCTTCTGCACCCAGAACTTCTGTCTCAAAGCTGGTGTAGGAAAGACCGAAGCCGAACGGATAATTGACCTTCTCCGCTGCGCCCGGAATCGTCTCGAAATAACGGTAACCAACGTAGATATCCTCGTTGTAATCCACGTAATAAACGGATTTATGGAAGTTCTCGGTGGATGGATAATCCTCGAGGGTTGCTGCGTAGGTATCAACCAGTTTACCGGATGGGTTGACGTCGCCTGTTACAACGTCCGCTGCCGCGAGGCCGCCTTCCATGCCGCCCTGCCATGCCATCAGCACCGCCGGAATCTCTTTGCAGTCTTTGAACCAGCTGGTATCAACCATACCGCCGACGTTCATGACAACGATGACATTTTTAAAGTTTGCTTTTACTTTTTCTACCATGGCTGCTTCGCCGTTTGTCAGGCAGAAGTCGCCGTTTTCGAAGATGCTGGCGCTCAGCTCGATCTGTTTTTTCTCATCCTCAAACAGCTCATAGCCTTCATCGTTGATCTGGCATTTGCGGTCCCAGCCCTCGCCGGAGAAACGGCAGATGGTGATGATTGCGGTATCGGTATATGCTTTCGCTTTTGTTACCAGCTCGTCCGGTACTTCCGGCTCTCTTGTCATGCCCGGTACAGCGCCTGCAGCATACTGCTCTTTTACATTTTTCTCATAGAATTCCGGCAGCTCATGGAACAGAGAAACCTCCCCTTTAGCTTCTTTGATCTTCATGCCTTCGTAGAAGTTGCGGATATACTCGACCGTAACGTCACCGCTTCCGCCGCCGCCTTTTACGTAATCAATCGTTCCTTTTCCGAATAAGGCTACCTTTGTGCCTTTTGCGAGCGGCAGTGTGTCGTTCTCGTTTTTTACCAGAACCATACCCTCGCCTGCTGCTTTTCTGGAAAGTGCGATATGTTCAGCGCTTCCTGTTACCCTTTTTCCGTCTTTTCCCAGCGGCAGAACCGGCTGGTAAAGACTTCTCTGCCATTTACCCATTTTAAGCTTACCTCCTGTATTTTCCGGTGCGCAGATCGCTTTCCGAACGCGCCCCATTCTGTCTTTATGATACGAAGTTTTGGAGTGGATGTCAATTGATTTTTCAGCATTTTATCCTGTTTTTCGTTTCTTTTTCTTTCGATTTTATTCTATTTTGCCAATTTTTCAAGCATCCGTCGTTTCTTTCCTTTCTCTCAATATCTTGATCCGCAGGTAGATGCTCCGTCTGCGTCTCCCCGGTGTTTCTGCAGCTTGTCGCTTTTCTGTTATATCAGACACTTTTCTCATTTTGTGGATTGTCCGAAAAATAACAGCGTTCTATACTAAAGCGTGTCTGAAAACAAATCATCGGCATCCCCTTTTTCAGGTTCTCTTTGGGATACAACAAAAGAATGGAGTTTTCTTATGAAGGTACTGATTTTATCCTGCAATACTGGCGGTGGCCACAATGCTGCGGCCTCTGCATTAAAAGAAAGTCTGAATTTTTATCACCACGAAGCCGAGGTTCTGGATCTGATGAGCCTCGGGCGAAAGCATACCTCCGCACTGGTCGGCGGAGCTTATGTGAAGCTCGTCTCCGTTTTTCCGGCCGGCTTCGGCGCACTCTATCAGCTTGGTGAGCTGGTACGGAAATTTCCCTGGAAATCCCCCGTTTACTATGCAAATGCGCGGCTTGGAAATGCGCTTGCAGATTATATTGATCAAAACCATTTTGATGCCGTTGTCACCACACATCTTTATCCGGCGGAAACACTGACCTGGATGAAACAGAAAGGACGGCTGACGATTCCCTGCGTTGCCGTTGCCACCGATTACGCGTGCATTCCGTTCTGGGAAGAGACGAACTGCGATTACTATGTGGTTCCGCACAAGGATCTGATCCCGGAGTTTGCATCCTGCGGCATCCCGGAAGAAAAACTGCTTCCTCTCGGTATTCCGGTGCGGCCCGCATTTGCGCGCCCTGCATCCAAAGAGGATGTGCGCCGCCATCTCGGTCTTCCCGAGAATGCTCCGCTGTTTCTCGTCATGAGCGGCAGTATGGGATTCGGCAAAGTGCATCTGCTCGCACATGAACTCGTTTCCCGGCTGGAAAACGGCGAACAGGCTGTGATCATCTGCGGAAATAATAAAAAACGGATGCGTTCGCTCCGGCTGCAGTTCCATAAGAACCCCAAATGTACATATCATCGGTTTTACACGCCACGTTGCGGAATATATGGCCGCTGCCGATGTGCTGTTTACAAAACCCGGGGGCTTAAGCAGTACCGAGGCCGCTGTGCGGCGCGTTCCGCTCGTCCACACTGATCCGATTCCGGGTTGCGAAACAAAAAACCGTGCTTTTTTTGTCTCACGCGGAATGTCCGTGACCGGCGCACATCAGAAAGAGCTGGCAGAGGCCGGTATTTCGCTTGCCCACGATGATGCACGTCAGATCGCGATGCGCGATGCCCAGCGAAAAAACAGCCATCCGCAGGCGGGAACGTCAATTACACACCTTTTGAAAAAATTTAGTTTCGGAGTAAACTGCTTTATGATGCTTACTGCTTATCTGTTTTATAGTTTCTTCGGGTACCTCTCGGGCAGCGTACTGTATTCGTACCTGATTCCAAAATACTTCTGCCACGTGGATGTCCGAACTGTGAATGAAGATCAGAATCCAGGCGCCTTCAACGCCTTTTCAGTGGCCGGACCGCGGATTGGACTGCTCTGCGTCCTGTGCGATATCGGGAAGGGATTTCTGCCGGTGTTTCTGGCGGCGCACAGTTCCGCTGTTTCGATGGGTTCCTGGATTTTCGCCCTGATTCTGCTCGCCCCGGTGGCCGGACACGCATGGCCGTTTCTGCAGCCTGCGAAAGGCGGAAAGGCGATCTCTGTCTCGTTCGGCGTGCTGCTCGGCCTCCTGCCGGATCTGCGGCCGGCGCTTCTTCTGGCGGCGTTTTATCTGACGTTTTCACTGATTCTCATTATCCAGCCACACAGTCTGCGCTCGATCGTTTCGTTCTCCGGGTTTGCCGTTGCCGCACAAATTTCCCGCTTTCTTCCGTCCGTGCGGCTCGGCAGTCTGCTGGTATCACTCGTGGTGTGCTTCCGCCATCTTTTCAGCCTGCGGGAGCATGAGACCGAAAATGCTGCATTTACAATTCAGTCTTTGTCTGCTAAAATAAGGAAAAAGCAGAAAAAAGAATAATATTTACAGTTCATTTAAAACAGCGGCAAACAATTTACTTCAGGAGGATTGACACATGATTTCAGAAAAAATGGTAACTCTCGGCACAAAAAAATCGGTAATCCGCGAGATTTTCGAATACAGTAAAAAACGCGCTGCCGAGATCGGCTCAGAAAACGTCTTTGATTTCAGTATCGGAAACCCAAACGTGCCGGCTCCGGCCTCCGTTCATGAGACCATCAAGGAGCTGCTCGATTCCAAAGACGATTACTATCTCTTCGGCTACACCTCCGCGCAGGGCGATGCCGATACCCGCGCCGCCGTTGCAGCCGACCTGAACAAACGCTTTGGTACCGCGTTCCATGCCGACAACTTCTATATGACCTGCGGTGCAGCCGCTTCGCTCCGCATCGTCCTTGGCGCTTTAACCGTTCCGGGCGACGAGTATATCGTATTTACCCCGTACTTCCCGGAATACCGTGTTTTCATCGAATCTGCAGGCGCAGCCATGATCGAAACGCCGGCTGATTCTTCCACGTTCCAGATCGACTTTGACCGCCTCTCGGCCGCTGTCACAGCGCACACCAAAGGCGTCTTCGTCAATTCCCCGAACAATCCGTCCGGCGTTGTCTATACCGAAGAAAATGTGAAGAAGCTCGCCGCTTTTCTGGATGCAAAATCTGCAGAATACGGCCACCCGATCTATCTGATCGTCGACGAACCGTACCGTGAACTTGTCTATGGAGATGTGGAAGTTCCGTATCTCACGAAATACTATAAAAATACACTGGTCTGCTACTCCTACAGCAAATCCCTCTCCCTGCCGGGCGAGCGTATCGGCTACGTTCTCGTTCCGGATGAGGTCGATGATGCAAGAACCATCTACGCAGCCGTCTGCGGCGCCGGACGCGCCCTCGGCTTCGTCTGCGCACCAAGCCTGATCCAACACGTCATCGCCAAATGCGCAGGACAGGTTTCTGATCTTTCGGTCTACAAGAAAAACCGCGATCTGCTGTATGATTCATTAACCGCCTACGGCTTCACCTGCGTTCACCCGGACGGCGCTTTCTATCTCTTCATGAAAACTCCGGAACCGGATGCGTATGCGTTCTGTGAGAAAGCGAAAAAGTACGAACTTCTTCTGGTACCAGGCGACGATTTCGGCGCACCGGGATTTGTTCGGATCGCTTACTGCGTTACTACCGCACAGATCGAGCGGGCACTGCCGGCGTTTGAGGAACTGGCAGGAGAGTATTTTGCATAATTTTTCAACTGTCAACTTTTCTTAAATAGATATTGGGGTCAAAAGGCTTTTTGACACCTTTGACCCCGGTATCTTACATATAGTAAAAAACGGACACTGCTTCATCTTTGAAACACAGCGTCCGTTTTTCTTTTATTCTCCTACATCCTGTTTTCCAATCACAACTTTACATCTTTTCTTCCACATCCCCTGTTCTGACACACGCGTACCGCTCGCTTTCGATGATCTGTTCCATCGCTTCCGCCGGTGTGGTGTCGATGTTACTCAGGAGATTCCGGAATGTCGTAACCGACTCTCCGCTGTACAGCTGAACCCCTTTTCTTTTGCTGTCGACATGGAAAAGGTCATGTCGGCTGTTCACATTCCAGAAAACAACGTTCGGCAGCCGATAGCCGCTGTACTCGTACTTTTCTTTCATATGATCATAAAACATCCAGTTCTCGTCCACGCAGGCATCAATCTCCATATCCGAGACAACGATCAGTGCTTTCGGCATTTCCTCCGGCGGAACATCGTGATCCCGTGCTGTTTCCAGAAGGTGTTCAAATGCAGCCTGCAGATTCGTATTCATTCCCCAGCCAACACTCTTAACACATTGGACTTTCTGCTCCAGCGTTTCCCCCTTCAGGGAAACAAATTCTGACTTTTCACTGAACGTCATAAAAAGATTGTGGTAAGCACCCCGGTTCCGCTCTGCAAAGTAAATGGCAAGGCCAATCGCTGTAGCCATGGGTCTTATCCACATAGAACCGGAAACATCTGCAACGACAATCGCATTCGTTTCCTTTGCCACATAGTCTGGCAGCTGGCGCCACTGTGCTTCCATTACCTCGTCCCACGGATTGAAGTACAGTATTTTTTCTACAAGATCGTACGGATACAACGTCTCCGCATGAATCTTTTCTTTTCCCTCCAGTGCATTCATCAGATACCGGTCAAAACGATCCATGTCATGTCTCAGGAATGCATTCCGGTAAATCATCATAGCTCTTCCGGAGACCTCCGGGTATACGATCTCCTCCCACTTTCCTTCTGACATTTTTACTTCCAGCACACCGATGTATTTCCGCAGGGAACGGACGATTCTTTTGAAGTTGTAAACCGGATAGCCGAGCTTCTGCGCCGTCAGAATGCCGAGCTTTCTCGTCTCTTCCCTTTTCGAATCTGCCGTTTTGATCCATTTGGCAAGCAGGGAAACGCTTTTTCCCTCCCGAAAATTTTTCAGATCTGCTTCCAGCTGCTGCTTCATGGCTTTCCACATCTCATTTTCGACTCTGGTTCCAACCAGACAGTACCAGTCATCGAACCGGCCGTAAACGCCAATCAGATCGAGATTCGCAATGACATCCTGCGGATGATATTTGGCAAGGTACTGCAGCAGAATCCGAAAGACACATCTCTCGCCGAGACCTTCCCGGATATCACGCGCATAAAACAAGATCTTTAACGCGAACAGCGGGTCTGCCCGGTACGCTTCCGCAAACAGAAGCTCGATTCTTTCCGGATCCGCACTGCGCAGGGATCCAATCGATGCAAACAGATCCAGTCGCGCATCGCCACTTGTGTTCCGTGCTGCTGCCCCGTTTTCCGTATAGGTTTTTGTTGTCTGCTCCCGCATCTGTTCTGCAAAACTCATCGCTGCCGCTCCTTTCTTTTGAGCTATCTCACTCGCGTAAGGCGGGCAGGACTTGAACCTGCATTCTGTGCCTTATCCTCTACGAAAAATTTGCTGTACGTTCCACAAACATGAAACATTTTTTCTGCACAGGTTTTGCCCGGTCAAAGCGGATATCGCAATCCGCTTCGCTACTTGCTCATAACCCGAATAGCTGCTTCGCAGCTTATCAGAAGTGGCTTATACCACTCCTG
>ENA-OQCJ01000126-OQCJ01000126.1-human-gut-metagenome-genome-assembly--contig:-NODE-126-length-10698-cov-1.120235_pt1 | contig 10698 bp, 10 predicted proteins | sample MGYA00242501_ERZ504584 | MGnify/ENA primary metagenome ERZ504584 (study PRJEB26092, sample SAMD00036341) | human gut metagenome | host: Homo sapiens | study: EMG produced TPA metagenomics assembly of...
ATGAGTCTGTACTGTTTTTCTGATTTATGTCGGAAACACCGAAATGTTTCTCTTTTTTATTCCTGCATGGAAAATCATCCCTTTACCGCACCAAGTGTGATACCTTCTGCGAAGTATTTCTGAAGGAACGGATAGATGATAAACAGCGGCAGCATGGCGATAAATGCGATTGCCATACGGATCGAGGTTGTCGGCAGCTTTGCCACCTCCGCGCCGATATTTCCGGTTACTTTTCCACTTGCCAGGTACTGAATATCGGTGATCATCTGATTCAGCAGGTTCTGGATGCTGTAAAGCTTCTGACCGTCATTTCCTGATAAATAGTATAAACCATTTGTCCAGTCATTCCAATAGCCAAGTGCGGAAAACAGTCCCATTGTTACCAGAATCGGTTTTCCAAGCGGCAGTGTGATGCTGGTGAAAATCTTCATGTGTCCGGCGCCATCGATTTTGGCTGCCTCGAACAGCGCGTCCGGGATACTGGTGTTAAAGTAGCTTCGGATCATCAGCACGTTGTTTGCGCTTAACAGGAAGCCTGGAACAATCAATGCCCAGATCGTGTTTTTGATGTGAAAATACTTTACATACATCAAGTAGGTCGGCACCAGTCCGCCGTTGAACAGCATCGTGAAGAATACGAAAAAGGTAATTGCTCTGCGGTACGGCAGCTTTTTAATCGAAAGCGGATATGCCAACAGAGCGGACATCGCAAGGTTTGCAGCGGTACCGACGATGGTTACAAAAATGGTAATTCCGTATGCTCTCAGGATTTTCTCGCCCTGGCGGATGATATAGGAGTAAGCATAGAAGCTGAATTTCTCCGGGAAGAACGAATATCCGTTGCGGATCAGTGTGTTTTCATCGGTCAGTGAGGAAATAAATACGAGTACAAACGGCAGTATAATGGATAACGTAATCAGAATGAGTACTACATTAATCCAGAACTGGAAACGTTTTGCTTTTTTGAATTTGTCATACTTCCATCCTCCTAGAATAATGCCTGGTCTTTGTCTACTTTGCGGACAATCCAGTTGCTCAACATTACGACACAGAAGCCTACCAGAGACTGGTATACACCGGCTGCAGATGACATACTGATATTTCCTTGTTCAATCAGGGCACGGTATACGTAGGTATCGATAACGTTTGTGGTCGGGAACAGAACACCGGAGTTCATCGGCACCTGATAGAACAGACCGAAATCGGAATAGAAAATTCTTCCGATGCTGAGGAGCAGCAGGGTGATGATGGTCGGAACGAGGCTCGGCAGTGTGATTTTCGTAATCTCCTGCCATTTGCTTGCACCGTCCAGTCTTGCAGCCTCATAGAAGGAAGGATCGATACCGATCAGGGATGCGATGTAAATCAGGCATCCGTATCCTACGCCCTTCCAGCAGTTCGCGATAATCAGGATCGCCGGCCAGTATTTCGGTTTCTGGTACCACTGAATCGGGTCAATGTGGAACAACGGAAGGATGGAGTTGTTGACAAGACCATTTTCTGCACTCAGAAGCGCATATACGATGTAGCTTAAGATAACCATGGACATCAGGAACGGAAGAAGAATCGCACTCTGATATATCTTTTTGAGCTTTGTGTTTCTTATCTCCGTAATCAGAATCGCAATGGCAATTCCGACTACCATGTTTACAAGAATAAATGCAATGTTATACAACAGCGTATTTCTTGTAATAATCCATGCATCCTTGGAAGCAAACAGGAATTTGAAATTTTTAAGTCCTGCCCACGGGCTTGCCAGATACCTTTTGCAAAGTTCAGTTTTTTTAAACGCAATCACCATACCTGCCATTGGGATATAGTTGTTAATCAGCAGATACAGAAGTGCCGGAAGCATCATCAGATAAAGCGGCCAGTATTCCTTCAGCGCGTTTTTCTTTTTTCCTTTTTTAACCTCTGCTTTTTTCATAAAGCGTCTCTCCTTTTATGAGGCTGTTTTTTTCAGGTTCTTTCACAGAGAAAGCTCCACATCTTTTCTGGTAAGAGTGGAGCCTTCGGTTACTGTATCACACCGGATTTTTTTCCGCCCCGGTCGTGCTCTTTTTACAAATTATGGTGCCTATTTCTCTGCAAGAAATGCATCCAGCTGCTCCTGCTTTGCAGCAATGACATCGTCGATTCCCGCATCGTCCAGCGCCTCAAGGAACTGTGGAAGCAGTTCTTCCGGATCTCCGGAGCCGCTGCTAAGTGCGCCGTTGTACTGGCTGATTACGTTGTTCAGGGCTGATACCTGATCCGCATATTCGCTGTTATCAAAGACAAATCCCAGTGCTTTCGACTCGATACCGGAAGCGTTGAACTCCTGCATTTTGTCCCAGAGCTGCGGGTCAGATCCATCCCATTTGTATGCGATGAACTGGTTCGGAAGCTCCCATCCACAGTTAAAGCTGTAGCCTGCATTGTCTGCTGTTACACCGTCCGGGTAGTTGATGATTCCGTTTTCTTCATCTTCTACTACATAGTCGGTTCCCTCTTCGCCCCAGTTCAGAAGGTTCATGACCTCCGGGCTGCCATAGATATAATCGAGAACCTGCATTGCTTTTTCCGGATTTTCGGAGTTCTGTGCTACAGAGAAGATAATTCCGCCGTAAGAGGATGAGTTGATGATCGGCTGATCATAGAACGGTACGATTTCAAACTCATATCCTGTGGAGCTCTGGAACTCAACCGGGGTACCTGGATGATAAGCAAAGAACAAGGAGAAGAGATTTCCTGCTTTGCATACGGTTCTCCAGTTTTCTGTGTTTGTTCCGGCATCCTTGCTGATGTAGCCTTTCTGATACCAGTCATGCAGCATAGTTGCAGTCTCCTTGTACCAGTCGCTTGCAAAGTAGTTTTCTACGGTTGTGCTGTTGGTCTGATCCATCAGAGCGCCCGTGTTGGCATCGCCAAGTCCATCAGCGCGGGACAGACGGCTCAGAGGCGTATCACTGTTGTTGCTGGAGAACAGCATTGTCATATCAGGCTCGCCTGCCTGTACGGTCTCAAATACTTTCTCCATATCCTTCGGCTCTTTGATTTCATCGGTATTGATATTATACTTTTCTACCAGGTCTTTTCTCATGAAGATGGCTGGAATGCTGCCTCGTTCGATCTGGTTCGGAACGCCATAGACAAACCCATCAATCTGATTTGTTTTTGCAATATCCTCGCCATAGATATCTTTCAGGTTTGTGCCGTATTTGTCAATCAGTTCAGACATATCCATGATCTGGCCGGAATGCATATACTGTACAGCTGTTGTTGCATTTGTGTACAGAAGATCGATTTTCTCATCGCCGGAAAGCATCAGCTGTAACTGCTGAGATGCGCTTGCCCACGGAAGAACAACGATATCGAGCTTTGCATTCAGCTCCGGCTCCAGAATCTCGTTGATTTTTTCTTCGATTCTCTCTTCATCCTGCTGCTGGCTGCCTGCAGTACCATAGTTACAGTGTACGGCTCGCCTTTTCCTCTGTCTTTGCTGTGCTTCCGGAAGCTGCGGAGGAACCGGAATCAGAACTGGATCCTGTGCTTCCGCATGCTGCCATGGAAAATGCCATGGTTGCTGCAAGAATGCCTGCTAACACTTTTTTCTTCATACTTTTTTCTCCTTTTCACGTATCGTGTTGTGTGACCTTTGATGGTTGTATTATAGCAGGATTTTGACTTACAACTCTATAACTGATTTGACTTTGAAGTATCACTCTTCCGACCTTTGTGTCTTTTTTGTGTCTTTTTTCTGTCAAAAATCTTCCACCATCTTTGCCCCTTCTGCCCCATCGAGTTCGACCACGGTTCCATTCATGACACGGTAGACTCTCTGGCAGAGGCCGAGGACACTCGGACGGTGCGTCGTAACGATACAGGTTTTGTTGGGACGCTGACGGATGATATTTCGAAGAACGTTTCGTTCCGTCGTGACATCCAGTGCCGAGGTGGCTTCATCCAGAAGCAGCACCGGGGCATCGCGGAGGACGGCACGGGCGATGGCAAGCCGCTGGGACTGGCCTTCGGAGAAACCGCGGCCACGTTCCCCGACGCGGCTGTTGATGGTATCCGGCAGATGCTGAACAAAATCCCAGGCGCAGGAGATTTTGAGCGCTTCGATGATCTCCTCGTCGGTCGCATTCTCTTTTACCATGCGCATATTTTCGGCGATTGTGCCGGAAAGGATCGTATTTCCCTGTGGAACATAGGCGAAGAGATGACGCGTTTCGGCGTTCATGGGAACCGTTTTTCCGTTTGAGGCAATGATCACGGTTTCCCCCTCCTGCGGGCGGATAAGGCCGAGAATCAGGCGAATCATCGTTGTTTTTCCCTCGCCGGACGGGCCAACCAACGCTACAATCTCGCCGGGGGCGGCCTGAAACTCCGATTTGGTAATTACTTTGTTTCCTTCTATATAGGAAAATTCTACCCCATGCATCTGTACCCGGAAGCCATCCTTTGCCAGTGGATCAAGCGCGGCACTCTCCGGGATATGGACCTCTTTTGGCAGCTCTACGAGCTCACGGATCCGGTGCGCCGAGACGGAGCTGTTGAGGAAGGACGGAATAATTGAAATTACGTTTCCAAACGCACCGGAAAGGTTACTCCGCTGCTGCAGGAACAGCGTCATGGTTCCATAGGTAATGTCGTGCGTCCACAGGCGGAACAGGCAGTATCCGAACGCCGTAAACTCCACCGCACTCCCGAGAATAGACATTACGATATTGGTTTTAATCGTAAACAGATTATATTTCAGGCTGATATCCTTGAAAAGTCTCTGCCACCAACGCATCTTTTTACTGTAATACGGTGCGATGCCAAACGACTTGATCGTATCAAAATTGTAGAACGCTTCTACCTCAAAGCTCATCAGATTACTGCTCATCTCGCGTACTTCTTTGCTGTATTCCCGCTGACGGCGGATCATAAACCGCGACATCAGAAGCAGGAACGGTGCGCTTAAAAAAGCAATCAGTGCCATGACCCAGTCATAATGCAGGATTACGAAAAAGGTGGCAATAAACCGATACACGGCAATGATAATCGTCGGGAGCCAGCTGATTGCGTTGCCGCTGACCGTTCCAATGTCGCCGTTGAAACGGTTGAGTACGTCACCGTTTGCGTATTTGCTGATTTCCAGCCAGTCCGCATCAACGATTTTGTCAAAAATATCCGCCTGGATGTCGTTGTTGATGGCGATACCAAGCTTCGTTGAAATGCGGTTGATGACACTCTCAAACCCAAGGCTGAACACGGTGCTTCCGATCATGATGCAAATCAGCAGCGGGAGCTTCTGTATCTGGTATCCGGTGATGATATCGATCAGGTATTTTCCTGCCACGCTGCCGACAAGCCCAAGCGAAGTGCTTAAGATACCGAGAATCGTATAAAAAACAATCGCACCCTTATAGCGCGCGCTGTAGCCAAAAATCCATTTCCAGTCATCGATGATTTCCGAGAACGTTCCGTTTTTCCATCGCTCCGACAGGATGCGGAGAGACTCGAAGGGAGCGTCTTTACTTTTCTCTCTGGATTCTTCCTGCATGCGCGTCTCCTCTCTTTTTCCCGTCTGCGGTACGGATCATATCGTATTTTTTTCAGCAGCTCGACACGTCCCGCACCCACTTCAATGCTCGATTTCTGTCCTTTTTCTCCCTGCCCCAGCCATTTCAGAATTCGCTCCACATATGCAGCCGGGAGCAAAAACGGATACCTCGCCGCATAGGGATACTTGTTTTTCATATAGGAAGCTTCCGGAACCAGCGATTTCCAGATTCCCCCGGCTGTGTGCTTTTCCGCCCCGGTCTCTGCCGCATACAGGGTAATGTTTGCACTGTGGATCCGTCCCGCGCTCGATTTTCCGAACGAACCGGCATCGAGAATATCGATCAGAAGCGCTTCGGAATCCGAGTGAAGCTTCTTTGCGGCACGGACTGCCCCACTTGCTTCATAGGAAAAGCCCAGATACCGCTCGCCGATATCCAGCAGATTGATACAGAAGCACGTCATATGATACTCTTCGCACAGCTGCCAGAACATTTCCCAGTCTATTTTTCTTCCATATATACGAATCATCTGTACCATATCACAGATCTGACGGATCCCGACGCCGCCGTGAAGAAAGTGCTTGAAGCTGTGACAGAGAAGATAGAAAAGATGATGCGTTTCTTCTAAGGTAAAGATGCTCTGCCCCTGCACTTCCACTTTGGATGGATGCGCGAAAACATCGGAAAATGCACGGTTCAGATAACCATAGGCAGAGGATTCTGTGCTGAACAGCCTGGTATGTATTTCATAGAAGACCCCTGTTTTCGGATGAATGTAGCCCATCTCTTCCGGGATATCACCGTCTTTGATGCCATCCGGCATTGCGGCTTCTTTGTCCCGCACAAAGCCCTTCCGCATAAAACAGGCATCTACTGCTGCAAAATCCTTTGCCGGAATCAGAAGATCCTCATCCCCGGACGGGCGCAGATCTGGCTTCGGATAGAGATTTCTGCACACAATTCCTTTCATCACCAGCGGCTGCACGCCCAGATGCTCCAGCTCCTTTTCATCGGAAAGAAACAGCGCTGTACGCGAAACCTGCTGCAAAACACTCTGCATTGCCTGCGTTTTTACCTGTCTGCGAAGCTCGTCCGGAAGTCCCGCAAATTCCGGTGTTTTTCCCACAACATCGTAGACCGCTGACAGCAGCGAATGCTGTGCCGCGAGGACAAACAGATGATTCCATTGTTTTTCTGTCAGCCCCTGAATTTCCGCCGGCGATGCTTTTTCTTCTGTCAAAAACGCACGAATCACCGCAAGGAATGCGGTTTCTGTTTCTGTAATCATCTTTTTTTCCTTTCATTTTCTCTGCACGCATCATTTTTCTTTTTATCCACACCGAATAACCAGGCATATCCATGCATCAGAATCGGACGAAGCGGGATAATGCGAATCCAGACCTGTGCAAAAAACTCCCACCAGAACGTTCCCGGTACAAGTATTTTTCCTTTTCGTTCCACTTTTGTCACCCGTGCAAAGATCTGCTTCCGTTGCACATGATGCTCGATTTCCGTCTGTGCATCCCCGATTATGTCATAACCGTCTGCATGAACGCGGCAGATCCGATGCACGACAAACTGTCCGCCCGGCCGCTCATAAAATACGATATCACCTCTCCGAAGTTCCCGCTCCGGCGCTCGGAAGAAAATACTGTCGCGTCCATGAATCAGAAACGGCGCCATGCTGCTCCCGGAAATCACCATACGCACTTCTCTGCCCTGCTCTGCAAGTTCTTTCAGCATTCCGACATAGGCACGTGTATCCATCATTTTCATGCATGTTTCTCCCTTTTCTGAATCATGTTTTTGTGCAGTGCAGCTGCATATGTTTCACTTTCGAACGAACCGGCCCGATCTCCTGCTCCAGCGTTTTCACCGCATCTTCTGAAATGTCGCACGCCAGATGATACACCGGAACTTTTCCAGCAAGCTGTTCGAGAAGGTCGAGACTGTGCACCATTCCCTCCCTGTCCCAGCGTTCATGGTGATCTGTCCGTACAGGTTTGTAAATGCCTCTGCCGGGCGAAGCCGCCACGCCTGATTCGTCTTTGCCTGGCTCAGCATTACAATGCATCCGACCGGGAGCTTTTTGTTTTCGCAGACTCCTGATGTTCCGCAGACCGGCCAGCCGTTTGCTGTCCACGCTGTGCCGTCATATTCCAGCAATGCCTTATCCCCATTTACGGTACGGCTTCCCCGGTACTGTTCCCAGAGTTCCGCCTGCGTGGTTTTGCCCGTTCCCGATGGTGCAGAAAAGAGCATTGCTTTCCCCTGATACTCCGTGTATGCACAGTGCAGAATCAGGCACGGCTGCTCTGCCAGACGGCGCTCCAGGGCAAGGAGGGAAAGAAAAACAACTTCATACTTTTCAACTTCTGCCAGATACCACCTGCCGACGAAAACCTCCGCACGATTTTGTGCAGTCTCACGGTAGAATGCATAAGGACGCGCTTCTCCTTTCACACCGATCCGGCGGCTCTCCAATCCTTCTTTTGTATGAAACACCTGCAGATCGACCCGATCCACAATCAGCTCTCCCTCCGCTTCCGGCAATATGTCGACGGCCGTAATGATATATGTATAATCCGCAGAATCCGTTTCCACCAAAAATTTTTCCATATCCACCGGAAGTACCAGCTCTTCCGGAAACTTCAGCCGGAAGGAAAAACTCCCTGTCTGAAATGTTTTTTCCATCAAAAACTTCTCTTTCTCCCCATGATCTTCCCTTCTCTCCGCAACGTATCACGATCCTTTTTTCCGCATTTATGATAACAAAAAAAGAGACTCCGTCAATCTTCGGAGCCTTTTTTTGTAATTAAATACGTAATTTTTATTTTTGACTGATCTGCAGCGTTTTTATAGCCATGCCGGAAATACAGGATCTCCGCCGCACTGGTAATTCTCCACGAAAAGATATACAGCAGATACAGTGACGGAATGGTATGGAAATACGCGAAAATCGTGTACACCCAGATCACACGGAACACACAGGAACCGAGAATAATGATAAAAATATTCTTCCACAGCGAGTTTTCATCGTTGTATTGCAGAATGGAAATCTGCTGATTGCGTTGATATACTCCTGGGATACTTCGCGGTTTGGAATGGATACGTTTTCTTTTTCGTTATCGTATGTCAGATCTTTCATTACCTGTACCAGATTCTTTTCATCACGGAAGCGCACCTGACTGTACTGCTCTCTGAGATCAAAAATCAGATAGTCGTTCAGCATGCGCAGCATTTCGTCAATGCCGCTTGTTGCGCTTAAAAATTCCTGCATATTGATTTTTATTACATCATACTGATTCCGATGTTTTTTATATGTTTCACTTCTGCCGATTTTCAAATTCCGAAATAGTGCATCGGTGTCTGTGCTTCTGTCATAATAAGCCGCCAGCATATCCGCTGCCATAGATTTTCCAAATCGTCTCGGACGGCTCACGCACAGATACCGCTAGAGTGTCCGCACACAGCGATTTGTTTTTTCTATCAGACCACTTTTATCCACAAAAATCTGCGACTGAAGCGCCATCTCAAAAAGATCACTTCCAGGGTTCAAATAGCTTCCCATACTGTCCGTACCTCCGTGTGAACCTCACATGACTAAAGTCACGTGCTTCCGGCCGCTTTAGGCGGCAGACCAAATATCGGCGGATACGCCTGTTACTTAGATTTTGCACAGATATGTGCTTCTTCCATGCCGGATACGGCAGGTTTCCACATAACAGGTAATCCACTGCATATCTGCCTGTGTTTATGCTGCTTTACGCAGTTCCATTTCTGAAATCAGTTCTCTCAGATCTGCATAAACACATGAGGTTCTACGCTTTACTGCAGGAACTTTTGCCTCCAGCAAAGACCTTTCCGTTTCCGGCAAGGGTTTTAAAATTTCACGGATAAAATATCTTGCTCCGATATTATACGATGCTGACAAATCACAGTTGTATCTTTTTCCAGTCTGAAACGTACACAGACGATGATCCCGTGTATCACGGGCAATCTCTCCTGATCCATCAAAGGCAAGCCTGCTCGTGTTCCAGGCACAAATCCGGGAAATTCGGATTCCCTTTCTGTGTGCCTGCTGTCCGCACCGTTTCTGGATATCACGTTTTCTCCACATCTGCAGTTTCTGCTTTTTCTTCCCGGAAAGTTTTCCTTTCATTTCCAGATATTCGAAAACAATCACATCTGCCTTCTTTTCTGATGCATAAAAAACGATTTCCTTTGCAATTTTTCTGCCAAGCTCTGTATTCAGACGTTTTGCATATGCCCATCTTCCCTGCGCCTGACGCGATCCATGTTCCCGCTGAAATCTTCGGATCCGTCCCAGCACACGGTACATCCGGTCTTTGTCACTGGGAAAGTTAATAAACTTTCTCCCCAGGATAGTTCCGTCTGGACGCATGATGGTACAGACTGCATCCGTATTGATGCCGAGATCCACACTGCAGATCGTTTGTTCTTTGACAGGTGTCCGGTTTAAAGATACCTCTTCCGCATACGTAAAACGCAGGAAATATTTGTCGTGCTTTTTCTCCAACGTTGGCGCCGAAGCTTTTTTGCCCGACCAGTGTTTTCTTAAATATTCCATATCCGTATGTTTCAGCCGCACAGCAAACCATTTCCAGTCATGGCCATCGTACAGTTTTAAAAAGGCCGCATCTTTCTCTTCTGTGTTTTCACGGTACATGACATCGTGGTAAAAAACAGGCATGGCATACTGCTCACTTTTCAGATACGGCTTTCCTGTTTTCTGTCCCTCTGCTTTCCACTGTTCCAGACGCGTCCGATAAGAAGATACACTCCCAAGCGCATGCTGGACTGCCGCCCGTCTGAAATAGGATGGCATCTTGGGAAAGCAGAAATCAAAATCAAACCGGGCCGGATTCCGTTTCGTTGTATGCACCAGATGTTCCGCTGCATTGAAACGTTTCTTACTGTTCTCAATTTGGGCCAGTTCTTCCCATACAGATTCATACACTTCGACCAGATAGCGGACAGCAGAACGGTAAATCTCCAGTGTCTGGCGGATTGGAATATTCTGTTTTCGTAATTCTACACCATAACTGGATATGATTTTCATTCGCTTTTTTCTCCGGGTTTTAACGGGATTTTTCCTTCTGCCCTTCTATGTAAGCAAGTAACTGTTCACGGCTCCGTCGAC
>ENA-OQCJ01000128-OQCJ01000128.1-human-gut-metagenome-genome-assembly--contig:-NODE-128-length-10689-cov-1.178186_pt1 | contig 10689 bp, 12 predicted proteins | sample MGYA00242501_ERZ504584 | MGnify/ENA primary metagenome ERZ504584 (study PRJEB26092, sample SAMD00036341) | human gut metagenome | host: Homo sapiens | study: EMG produced TPA metagenomics assembly of...
AACTATGAGAAACACGCTCCGCGAGTTTCTCAAGTTATCGCGGCAGTCGCCAAGGTCTCGTGCAAGCACGGACTTTGGCTCGTTACTCGCGTAAATCAAAACGCCCTGCCGGAAACACACAGAATATGTGGTTTCCGGCAGGGCGTTTTTTCTTTCATTTTGTATCGCTCTGAACAGTTATGAAATTTTTATTCTTCTAGATCGTGTCTGAAGAAGGCTTTTCCAGATCTTCTTCCGGCATTTCCGGCTTTGCTGTGTACCCGGAAGTCTCCGGCTTTTTCTCTTTTACAACCTCATCAAACGTAATCGTCACCTTGAACAGATCGCCATCCAGATAAATATCAAACGTGCCATGCTGCAGAACGGTCAGGTTCTTTGCAATGGAAAGCCCTAAACCACTGCCCTCCGTACTTCGGCTGACGTCACCGCGGATAAACCGCTCCGTCAGCTCATCCGCCTCACAGTTCAGCGCATTTTCTGATATATTTTTGATGGAAAACTGTATTTTCCCATCCTTCCGGATCGCGTCCACATAAACTCTTGTCCCCGGCATCGCATACTTGCAGACATTTACGTACAGGTTTTCCAGCACACGCCAGATGCGGCGGCTGTCCGCACAGATCAGAAGCGGCTCCGGCTGAAGAATACAGATCAGATCAAGATTACGGCTTTCAAACCGCTCGGCAAGCTCTCCGTTCACCTGCTGTACAAGTTCGTTCAGGTTCAGGTTCATAAATTCCAGTTTAATGTTTCCGGAACTGATCTTCGATGCCTCGACAAGGTCCTCCGTCAGCTGTTTCAGGCGCTGTGATTTTTCGTCGAGTACGCGGATATAATCTTTCGCTTTCTCGTTTTCAATATTTTCCCGTTTCAGCAGATCGACATAATTAATAATAGAAGTAAGCGGTGTCTTGATATCGTGGGATACGTTGGTGATCAGATCCGCTTTTAAGCGCTCGCTCTTCATCTGCTCCTGCACTGCCGCTTTCATTCCCTCTCCGAGCGAATTGACAATTCCGGCAAGCTGAAGGTTGTCTTCCCCCCGGCAGCTCCGTCAGGTCAATCTTGTAATCCAGATCGCCCGCAGCAATCTCTTTTTAAGCCATGTTCAATCTGTTTTCTTCCGGATGCCTCGCGCAGCAGAAGAAGCAGCACTGCGGCATCCATCACCAGGGTAAGGAATACGCCGAACATTCCGAAGCCGCAGCAGAGAATGATCTGCACGCCGCAGAAAACGCAGAACATAAGGATCGTTCGCTCCGACTCCTGTCTGCCTTCATAGAAGGTTCTTCCGGCAGACACGATCCGGTGGCCGACGCAGTACAAAAACGACTGTTTCCAGACGTTGCGTGCTTTGATCCGGCGCACCAGTGAGCAGTACGGAATCAGTGTGATCAGAAATCCGGCGAGGATGCCCGATGCGGCCACCAGGCTTCGCCATGTATCTGCTTCATTTCCATAGGATCCGCTGTAGATGTAGTTTCCGTCAAAATTCTGGATATAATGAACGCCGCCGTAGGAAAGTTCGATGCAGACAGCAACGATTCCAACTGCTCCCATCACAATCAGGATGGCGGCTGCAGCTGCGATTTCCGTGTACCACTGATCGAAAAAGTAAAGGCGGATTTCTTTGTTTTTTCCATTTCTTCCTGCCTGCAGTGTGAACAGGACCAGGCAGACCAGCGTTCCGATTCCGCCAACTGCAATCATCAGAAGAAGGAGCTGCATTTTCGGAAGCCACTGGCTGTAGATCTCACTGTACTGGGAGAAATAGTCGCTTGCTGCCAGATCCGGATCCAGTGCAACAAAGATCTTCTGATAATTATCTGCAATCTGATTGTTCAGCAGATAGCTTCTCGCTGCTTCCACGGCCGGGCTGTTTTTTCTTGTTGCATAAGAACGGACTTTGTCGGCACCGCCGGTCCGGTCAACAGCAAAGGCGAACGGATAGGGCGATTTCTGCGCAATGGCTGTTGTGTAACCATTTTTCCAGGAATCCACATTCGTATAGATATTTCCTTCTTTATCCTCCAGACAGTACCAGAGATTGGCATCGTCCGCATCGACGCTGATGCCGCTCTCCTGGTTTTTAAAAGCAGCAACTTCTTCCGTGACCCCGGAAAGTGTCATATACAGATCGCGGATGGATACCTTTTTCAGATTTGCCGCCGCGTACTCATAGAGGTACGTTCCCGCTTTCGTTTTCTGCGTTTCCAGGCTCATTCCCTGATCGTATAGATACAAAAACTGGGAGGAAACATCAGCAGGATCAATTTTTTTCTCTTTCAGGCTTTTCACTGCATTATCGGAAGGAAAGTAGACCTCGCCGTCCGGGGAAAAGCTGTCAAACGTCTCTGCATCTGCCGCGCTCACTTCTTCGGTGAGTGCGGCTACATCCGTCTCTTCTGTTTCCTGGCTCACGTCAGTTCCATCTTCGTATGCAAGATAGGCTTCTTTGTCAATTCCGGCATCGTTCGTCGCATAATTGTCCGCAGTATACGCTGCCACCTCATTGAGGTCTGCGCTGCTGCCGTCATCGTACATCTTGACAAGCTGGTCAATGGTGTACGTTGTACTTATCCCGCCGCTTCCCTCTCCATCGGTTGCAAAGGCACGGTAATCAATCTCTTTTGTTCCGTCGTATCGACCGTTTGTGCCGAATTTACTCATATCATTATAGTAGCTCATGACGTTATGAAGCTGCCGCTGCACCAGTGTGCCGCATGCGGTGGTTTCTTCAAACGCATACTTTTTTGCTGCCGCATTCGGCGTCAGGCCGACGCTGGAAAGCATCAGTGTCTGAATGCCCCCGAACAGCGCACTGGCGGCAAAAACGATCAGCAGAAGAAAAACGATCAGCTTCCCCGTCAGGCTGTAGAGTTTTCGTTCTTTCACAATTATTCACTCCTTATTATTGTTTCTCAATCTTATACCCAATTCCCCATACAACTTTCAGATAGCGCGGCTCCTTCGGGTTGATTTCGATTTTCTCACGGATGTGACGGATGTGGACCGCAACGGTGTTGTCCGCACCGATCGCCTCCTCGTTCCAGATGCTCTCGTAGATCTGTTCAATCGAAAATACCTTGCCTGGATTTTTTACCAGCAGCAGGAGAATGTTGTATTCGATCGGGGTCAGTTTGACTGGTTCGCCCTCGACGCTGACTTCTTTTAAATCGTCGTTGACGAGAAGACCCCCGACCTGATACACATTTTCTCCGTCGTCCGCCGGAAGATTTCCAAGTTTCGTGTAGCGCCGCAGCTGAGATTTCACCCTCGCCACCAGCTCGAGCGGATTGAACGGCTTCGTCACGTAATCATCCGCGCCGATGTTCAGTCCCAGAATTTTGTCCACATCCTCTGATTTTGCGGACAGAATAATGATCGGAATACTGCTCTTTTCCCTGATTTTCAGCGTCGCACGGATGCCGTCCAGTTTCGGCATCATGACGTCGATAATCAGCAGCTGAATCTCCTCCCTCTCGAGCATCTGGATGGCCTGCATGCCGTCATATGCTTTCAGCACATGATAGCCCTCCTGGGTCAGATAAATCTCAATGGCGTCTACAATCTCTCTATCATCATCACATACTAAAATGTTGTACATTTCTTCTTTCTCCACCTTTCATTTTTTTCTTTTTCCGGCACTTTTTTTTCCGCGCCGGACCTCCCACATGATTCAAAGATGATTGTACCGCAAATTCCCTCAAGTTGCCAGATGTCTTTTGTTTTCATCCTTACTGTACCAAAGGAATCTTTAGGTCCGCAAAGGAAAATCTTAAGTTTCTATAAAGTTTTGTCTGTGAATTCAGAGCTCAAACATTTTTTAGACAATTGCAATTTATTTTCTTAGCACATCCTGCTTGCCGTCTATGCGGATCTCAATAATTTAAAGATCATCAACGACCGATACGGGCATGAAGAAAGGGACTTCTCCATCCGCCTTGTCGGACAGTTTCTGCAGGATTCCATCGGCAAACGCGGTGTCTGCGGACGCATCGGCGGCGATGAATTCGCATATCTTGTTCCGTGTTCCGACGAAACAATGTCCAGGGATCTGTACCGGACGCTGCACTCCGCATTCGACATTTTTAATAGAACGAACGAAAAAGCATATAATATTACCGTTTCCACCGGCTTTTATCTGCTTCCGAAAGACATGGATTCCACACTTCCGGAGATGCTCGCGCATGCGGATGCAATGCTTTACGAGGAGAAACAGAAACGAGATAAGAATGTTGCGAAAATTTTACCAAAATAGGAATTGATTTTTTTCTGGAAAGCAGTTAGAATACTTGAGGGATGATTTTTGAATCCCGTATTTCAAGCGAAACAGACCGGCAAAAACGGCTGTTTGATCAAAAAATTTCTAAAAAAAGGCAGGTGAACAGAATGGATAGTTGTGATTCTCATGGGCGAAGTACCAGCATAGGACGGGAACCGGAAAATATGCAGGATGACGGCCATCCTTCTGTCCTGCTTTAATCTTAAATATTTTCCCTTCTTATCCTATGAAAACCCGAAGTAAGACACATGATCCAAACCAGTTTTGAAACGTAATTCTCTGGTTCTTTTTTCGTGTGCTTTTACTGCCCTGTGAGGGTTCCAACATGCTTTTTCGCACCGACAGCACGCATGTTTTTTTCTGCTGTCAAAAAAAAGAATGGAGGATAACGAAAAAATGGAAAAACGAGTACAGGATTATACCCAGGAGATCCTGGATACAATCCGCAGTAACTCTTCTCCGGCTGTCATGGGCAGCCGCCTGGAAGATTACCACGAAAATGACCTGGCAGATGTTCTGCCGCTTTTAACGGTTCCGGAGCGATGCAAACTGTACCGCATTCTGGACACGGACATGCTGTCCGATATTTTTGAGTATGCTGAATCCGACAACGTAGCCGAGTACCTCGAAGAGATGGATGTCAAAAAAGCCGCTTCCATCCTCTCCAAAATGGAGACCGATGCACTGGCCGAGGTTCTGCAGAAACTCGACAAAGCAAAGAAAAAAACTTCTGATCGAACTGCTCGATCCGGAAGTACGCCACGATATTGAGATGATCGCCTCCTTCGATGAAGATGAAATCGGTAGCCGCATGACGACAAACTGCATCATCATCCGCGAGGATCTGAATGTCAAACAGGCGATGAGCAGCCTGATCGATCAGGCCGCAAAGAACGACAACATCTCTACCATCTTTGTTGTCAATGCGCAGCAGAAATTTTACGGAGCGATCGATCTGAAAAACCTGATCATCGCAAGACGCGACGAGACGCTCGAGGATCTGACCGTAACTTCTTACCCGTACGTATATGCAGAGGAGCCGATCAACGAGTGTATCGAAGAACTGAAGGATTATTCCGAGGATTCTATTCCGGTCCTCGACAATGACAACCGCCTGCTCGGTGTCATCACATCATCAAACATCATCGACCTGGTTGATGATGAGATGGGTGAGGACTACGCGATGTTCGCAGGTCTGACCGCAGAGGAGGATTTAAAAGAGCCGTTAAAAGACAGTATGAAAAAACGTCTTCCATGGCTGATCATCCTGCTCGGTCTTGGCATGCTGGTTTCTTCTGTAGTCGGTATTTTCGAACAGGTTGTCACAACCCTTCCGATCATCATGACCTTCCAGTCCCTGATCCTTGACATGGCCGGAAACGTTGGTACCCAGTCCCTGGCTGTTACCATCCGTGTCCTGATGGATGAGTCCCTGACCGGAAAACAGAAATTACAGCTTGTTTTCAAGGAAATGCGCATCGGTTTCTGCAATGGTCTTCTGCTTGGTGTTCTGTCCTTTGCTGTCATCGGACTTTTCATCTTCTTATTCAAGGGAAAGACCATGATGTTCGCATTTTCCGTTTCCGCCTGCATCGGCATCGCACTGCTGCTGGCAATGCTGATTTCCAGTGCCGTCGGCACCTGCATTCCGCTGTTCTTCAAAAAGATCCACATCGATCCGGCGGTTGCTTCCGGTCCGCTCATCACGACGGTCAACGACCTTGTCGCTGTCGTTACATTCTATGGCCTGAGCTGGCTGTTCCTGATCGAGATGCTGCATCTCGCAGGCTGATCTTTTGATACGACTGAAAAATTTTTAAGAGGCAGATATCAACTTTTTCTGGTTTCGGAAAAAGCTGATATTTGCCTCTTATCTTTTCTCTTCCCTTCTTTACATTCCAAACAGAAACCGATATAATAGCAGGTAACGGTGCTTTTATGCTTTGACGTTTCACAGTGCCGCAAATATTTTGAAATGAGGGTTTTTGAAAACATGATTGTCAATCTCATCACCACAGTCTACAACTTTCTCTGGGGCGATCTTTTTACGATTCCGCTCCCGGGCGGCGGCAGTCTCGGAATCTCCCTTTTGATTCTTCTGCTGATCCCAACCGGCATCTATTTTACGATCCGGACACGTTTTCTTCCTATCCGTCTGTTCCCGGACATGATCCGTGCCCTGTCGGAAAAGAAAAATGAAAAAAGCAGCCTTTCTTCTTTTCAGACACTGATCGTTTCCACCGCAACGCGTGTCGGTATGGGAAATCTGGTCGGCGTTGTCGCTGCAGTCTCCGCCGGAGGCGCAGGTGCTGTGTTCTGGATGTGGGTGACGGCTATCATCGGCTCGTCTACCGCGTTTATCGAAGCTACGCTCGCACAGCTTCACAAAGAAGAAGATCCTCTGTACGGCGGCTACCGCGGCGGTCCTGCTACTACATTCACGATCTGGTTGAAGACCACCTCAAGAAGAAAAAACGATACGTTCTGCCGGCTGTTCTGTTTGCCATTGCCGGTCTGATCTGCTGGTGCGGTATCAGTCAGGTAATCAGCAACTCCGTGGCTTCTTCTTTTAAAAATGCATTTTCCATTCCGCCGCTTTACACCAGTATCATGCTGGTGATTCTTTCTGCAATCATCGTACTGCGGAAAAATGCAACCGTAAAGGTGCTGGATTTTATAGTTCCTGTCATGGCAGTCTGCTATTTCTTTATCACACTGTTTATCATCGCAGTCAACCTCCGTCAGATTCCTTCTGTGTTTGCACGCATTTTTGAGGAAGCCTTCGGACTTCGTCAGATGGCAGCCGGCGGTTTTGGTGCTGTTCTGATGAACGGTGTAAAGCGTGGTCTGTTTTCGAATGAAGCCGGTTCCGGCTCCGCTCCATGCGCCGCTGCCGCCGCAGAATGTGACCGCCCGGCCAAAGCAGGCCTTGTACAGGCGCTCGGCGTTTTTGTTGACACAATCGTCATCTGCAGCTGCACCGCAATGATTATGCTGCTTGCACCAAAGGATCTGATTAATGGCCTTTCCGGCATGGATCTCTTGCAGACCGCCATGCAGTATCATCTGGGAAAATTCGGTGTGATTTTCATTGCACTTACGCTGTTTTTGTTCAGCTTTTCCACGTTCCTCGGCATTTTGTTCTATGCCAGAAGCAACGTTGCCTACCTGTTCGGTGACAAGTGGTGTTTCCAGACCGCTTACAAGGTTCTTGCACTTGTAATGCTGTTTATCGGCGGTATTGCCGCATACACTTTTGTGTGGGATCTTGGTGATGTCGGCATCGGGCTGATGACAATTTTCAACATTATTGCACTGTATCCACTTGCAGGTGAGGCGCTTTCCGAGTTAAAATCATATGAGGAGTCGAAGAAATCGTAAATCCTGTGGATTGCTGTTTCGGACCGAAAAAGGGGTTTTTGAAAAAGGAGGTTTTTACACATGATCATTGAACCATCAAACTACACGTATGAGACAATGCCGGACTACACAGACGCGGTAGACGGCGCCGTGGAAATTCCGGTGACCGGAGAGGAAATGGAGATCCGCTATGCGCATGAAGTTGTCTACGACGAGGCGCACAATCTTCATCTGGAAATTTTCACACCATTCCAGATGGCGCACCCGGAGCGCACTTGGCCGTGCATCACATTTATTCAGGGATCCGCCTGGATGAAACAGTATGTCTACCAGAAGGTCGGCATGATCGCCCGTCTGGCGCAGCGCGGCTACGTTGTTGCAATCGTCGAATACCGTCACAGCGGAATCGCACATTTCCCAGCGCAGATCATCGACGCAAAAAATGCGGTACGTTTTCTGCGTGCGCATGCGGAGGAATACAAGCTGAATCCATCGCAGATGTTCCTGATGGGAGATTCTTCCGGCGGACAGGTTTCTTCCGTTGCCGGCATGACCGCAAAGAGCGGAAAACTTGACGAGCCGATCAATGAGGAAAGCTGCGAGGTATGCGGTATTATCGATCTGTACGGAGCTGTTGATGTGACACTGCCGTACGGCTATCCGATAACGCTGAACCATCAGAAACCAGACAGCCCGGAGGGCATGCTGATGGGCTATGACATTACCGAGCATCTTGAGGAGGCTAAGGCAGCCTGCTCCAAAACATACGTGAACGAGGATTTCCCGCCGATGCTGATCGCACACGGCACCAAGGACACGATGGTGTTCTGCCAGCAGAGTGTCGATCTCTACCACGCATTAAAGGATGCCGGAAAAGATGTACAGCTGTATCTTCTTCGCGGCGCAGACCACGGCGGTGCCGCATTCTGGACCGAGGAAATGATTACCGTTTACGATAACTTCTTCAAAAAATGTTTGGGTGAATAACATGAGAATTGCTTACTGCGAAGATGAACCGGCGCAGCGTTCCCGGATGGAACTGCTGCTCCGCACCTTTGCGGAGCGAAAAAGGCTTCCTCTGACCGTGGAAGCCTTTTCAGACTCCGCCGCTTTTCTGTTCCAGTATCCCGGCTCGTATCCGTTTGATCTCATCTTTCTCGATATTGATCTCGGCGGAATGGACGGCATGGCGCTGGCGCGGAAAATCCGTGAAACGGACAGTGAGGTGCCGATTCTCTTTCTGACGAATCATAAAGAATATGTTTTCGAAGGATATGAGGTGCAGGCGTTCCGGTATCTCTTAAAGCCGGTGACAGAGGATACACTGTTTCCGCTGCTCGAGGAGCTGCAGGCGATGCGCGGACAGGAAAAGCCGCATCTGCTGCTTTCACTTGGCGGGGAGACGCAGAAGCTGTTTCTCTCCGACCTGCTTTTTGTGGAATCCGATAATCATTATCTGACGCTGCATACAGCCGCCGGAATGGAAACTTTTAAGAAAAATCTGTCGGAGTTCCGCGAAGAACTTTCTGCCGCATGGCAGGCTTCTGGTGAGACGGGGGGAATGTTTTGCGGCCGCACACCGGAGTTATCTTGTGAATCTCGCTCATGTGGAGCGGATCACGCGGACGGAATGTCTCTTGTCGGACGGAACAAAAATTCCGGTCAGCCGCGGATGCTATGCATCACTCAACCATGCGTTCCTGCAGTTTTACCGGCCGAATGCGTTTTAAAGGTTTTGCATTTTTTAATTTCCAATTCCGAACGAACCGAGGTGATGTTTCATGGTGCACATTCCATTTTTATCCCATTATCTGGAACGCAAAAATATCGAATACCAGAACCAGCTTCTCGCCCGCCAGGTCGAGGAAGTGCAGAATATCTATCTGACAATGCGCGGCTGGCGCCATGATTACCACAATCATCTGCAGTCAATGAAGGCATATGTTGAGATGGGACAGTATGATAAGCTGCAGGAATATCTCGGGCTGCTCGAAAATGATCTCGATCAGGTCAACCAGCTCTGCGACTCGGGGAATGTGAATCTCGATGCGATTTTAAATTCCAAAATTTCACTCGCCGAAAAGAACGGCATCCGCGTGGATTACAAGGCAGCCTGCCCGGCCAATCTTACGGTGAGTGATATTGATCTCTGCGCGCTGATCGGAAATCTGATTGACAATGCGGTGGAAGCATGCGAGGGCCTTGCGGATCCCTATATCCGGCTTTATATTGGTGTGCTGAAAAACCAGCTGTATATTTCCGTTACGAATGCAACAAAGGATACTGTGCGGAAGCTGGACAGCGAGTATATCACCACGAAGCGCGGAAATCACGGGCATGGGCTGAAACGGATCAATCTTGTTGTGGAAAAGTACGAAGGATATATCAACCGGCAGAACGAGCCCGGCGTTTTCGTGACGGAGATTATGCTGCCGCTGTAAAAAGCTCTTTCCAGAATTTTTTGATTTTGTCCGATGATTCTACAGAAAAAATTTTTGCAGAACGTGAACACTTTTTTTTGCTGTTCGTCGTTCTTTTTGTTCCATTTACGTACTTTTCCCCCGTGTTTTGCATGAATATGGTAGGATAACTACAGTTCACGAAAGACATGTGACAGAGGAGGTCTTTATGTATTCATTATGGTCTAACTACATTTATATTCATCGTGAGCTGTGGCATCACAGCAAAAAGCCGTTTCTCTTTCAGGCACTTGAAATCGTCTCACAGGTGCTCACCGGCTTTTTCGGGATTCTGCTTCCTTCCGGAATTCTCTTTTTTCTGGAACAGAGCCGCGGCTTTGCCGGGTTTGCGCTTGGAACGCTGGTTCTCTTTCTCCTTTATGCCGTCGTTTTCGTCAGCCATGCATTTCTGCAGTCACGGAACGCCTGGCAGTATACCGAATTCCGGACCGGCTTTTTTATGCGCCGTCTGCTCCGCCATTTCATGCGGATGGACTACGCCGTTCTGACCGAGCAGTCGACGCTGCAACTCGTTGAAAAAGCCACCGATGCCGTTTCCAGCAACTGGGTCGGAGTAGAAGGATG
>ENA-OQCJ01000130-OQCJ01000130.1-human-gut-metagenome-genome-assembly--contig:-NODE-130-length-10555-cov-1.110280_pt1 | contig 10555 bp, 11 predicted proteins | sample MGYA00242501_ERZ504584 | MGnify/ENA primary metagenome ERZ504584 (study PRJEB26092, sample SAMD00036341) | human gut metagenome | host: Homo sapiens | study: EMG produced TPA metagenomics assembly of...
CTAAGATTGCAGTTACAAAGATACAACATCCGAAAGACAATGTCAAGCAATCCGGTGTTTTTCTTTACTGACGTCCCATTCTTTATACATGCATCAGATATTGCTTGAAGTCTGCAAAGTCCTTCGACATTGGCAGGCTCTTCTTCTCACCGCGCATAAAGGCCTGAAGCTTGGCAGGTATTTCTACGGCTTCACCGATAATCTTCTCCACTGTATCCTTGAACTTCGCCGGATGGGCCGTTTCCAAGAATACGCCCGTTTCGCCGGGTTTCAGTCCTTCGGCCAGGGCCCGGAAGCCGCAGGCTCCGTGCGGGTCGAGCAGGTAATGGTCCTTCTTCCACACTTCCCGCATGGTTTCGGCAATCTGCTCGTCGGTATAAGTGGCACCGCTGATTTCGGCAGAGATGGCGGCATGGCTGCCTCCGTAAAGGTCGAGTACGCGGGCAAAGTTGCTCGGGTCGCCCACATCCATCGCGTTAGCATGGTAGCGATGCTGGGACGCGGCGTATAAACACCTGTCTGCAAATATTGGAAGAAGATATCATTGCGGTTGTTGGAAGCGATAAAGCGTTCCACGGGCAGTCCCATACGCTTGCCGAAGAGGCCGGCAGTGATGTTACCGAAGTTACCGCTGGGTACACACACGACGGCATTGCCTCCCTTGCCGGCACGTTTCAGTTGAGCATAGGCATAAAAGTAATAGAATGCCTGCGGCAAGAAACGCGCCACGTTGATGGAATTGGCACTGGTCAGTTGCAGATGTTCGTTGAGCTCGCGGTCCATAAAAGCGGATTTAACCAAAGCCTGGCAATCGTCGAACGTACCATCGACCTCAATAGCCGTGATATTCTGCCCTAAGGTAGTGAACTGTTTCTCCTGGATTTCACTGACTTTTCCCTTCGGGTAGAGCACATAGACGTGTATGCCTTCCACACCGAGGAAACCATTGGCAACGGCACTGCCCGTATCACCGGAGGTAGCAACAAGCACATTGACTTGCTTCTTGCCCTCTTTCTTGATAAAGTATCCCAGCAAACGCGCCATGAAGCGACCGCCTACATCCTTAAAGGCAAGCGTCGGACCATGGAACAGCTCAAGCGAATAAATATCTTTGTCACCCGGACCAGAGGGACATCGAAACTGAGTGTGTCATAAACAATCTGTTTCAGCGTATCGGCAGGAACATCCTCGCCAAAGAAAGCATCTGCCACGCGATAGGCTATCTCCTGAAAGCTGAGTGTATCGATGCTATCGTAAAACTCTTGTGGCAGAGTTTTGATTGTAAAGGGCATGAAAAGCCCCTTGTCTGCGGCAAGCCCCTTTACCACGGCCTCTTCAAGAGTGGCTTCGGGGGCTTGTTTGTTGGTGCTATAATATTTCATTGCGGTATTTTTTTATTCACCACAGAGTCTCACAGAATTCTCTATAAATAAAACCCCGTAAAACTCTGTGTTACTCTGTGGTGGAACTCATAAATTCATTAATAAACTCGTCTTCTTTCATCAGTCCGTAACTGCCTTCGCAGGCTGCCACTTCATCAAATGTCCGTACTTCGTCAGCCTCGATACCCGGATGCCAAATGAGGAACGGGATAGGTTCGGCCGTATGCGTACGGAGTTCGCAGGGAGTGGGATGGTCGGGCAATACGGAGATAGCAACGGGTTCCTCCCAATCCTTCACAGCCTCGTAGATAGGACCTACGGCACGGCTGTCCAGATTCTCAATCGTCATAATCTTCAAGGGGACATTTCCTTCGTGACCGGCCTCATCACTGGCCTCGATATGCAGGTAGACAAAATCATCCGTCCGCAATGCATCAAGGGCGGCAGCCACCTTATTCTCATAGTTGGTATCATAAAGCCCCGTCGCACCTTCTACGGTGATGCGCCGCAATCCGGCATAGTAGCCGATGCCGTTAATCAAATCCACGGCAGAAATCACAGCACCACGCTTCACCTGCGGGAACTTGTCTGAAAGGCGCTCCATCTGCGGACGATAACCGGGACTCCACGGCCAGATGCTATTGGCAGGGTCCTTACCCTCGGCCTTCCGCTTCATGTTGACCGGATGGTTTTCCAGCAACACTTGCGAACGGAGAATCAAATCATTAATCAAATCGGCAGTCTGCTTCGGAGTAAGCTCTGCACCGCCTTCGGGGACCGAAATATTCTCCGTACCCTCCATCGGCTTCACCATCAACGGACGGAAAGGCCTCAAAGGGACATCGTGGGGCGGCGTACAGTCAATGCGCTTGTCCCCTCCTTTTATTACCAGCAGATGGCGGTATTGCACGCCCGTATGGAAATGCACGCGGTCATCACCCAAATGCTCCTGAAGGTATTTTACCAACACATCCGCTTCCTCTGTAGTAATGTGCCCGGCAGAATGATTCTTGATATTGTCTCCCTCGATGCAGATAATGTTGCAGCGCATCGCCATCTCACCCGGCTGCAAGTCCACACCGATACTCGCCGCCTCCAATGGACCGCGGCCTTCGTACACCTTCGGCAGGTTATAGCCCAGAACGGACATATTCGCCACCTCACTGCCGGGATGAAATCCCTCGGCCACCGTCACCAGCCTTCCCACACGTCCCATGCGTGCCAGCTTGTCCATATAGGGAGTTGCAGCCGCCTGCAGCAAGGTTTTGCCTCCCAGAGCCTTCACGGGCCAGTCGGCCATACCATCACCCAATATAATGATGTGTTTCATCTTTCTATATTACGATTTGGATTAAACGTTTGCAATGCTCATAATATCCGCAAATACCCCCGCAGCCGTTACACCCGCACCGGCTCCGTAGCCTTGTATCATCATCGGATATTCCTTATAACGTGCCGTGGTCAGCAGGATGATGTTATTGCTGCCTTCCAGCCCGTAGAACGGATGGTTGGCGCCGACTTCCTGCAAACCGACAGATGCTTTGCCATTTTCCAGTTTGGCTACGAAACGCCAATGCTTGTTCTCGGCTTCCAACACCTTGCGGCGGGCTTCGAAATCGGCATCGAGGCTCGGCACTTTCTTCCAGAAGTCATCCAGGGAGCCTTCAAAGAAGTCATCGGGCACAAAGAGGTTCTTCTCAACATCGCTCTGTTCCAAACAGTAACCGGCCTCGCGTGCCAGAATCACCAGTTTGCGGATAACATCCTTTCCGCTGAGGTCGATACGCGGATCGGGCTCGGAGTAACGTTCCTCCTGCGCCATCTTAATGGTCTTGCTGAAAGGAATGTCGGCACTGATTTTATTGAAGATATAGTTCAACGTACCGCTCAGCACGGCTTCAATCTTCAATATCTTATCACCGCTATGGATAAGGTCGTTAATGGTATTGATGATGGGGAGTCCGGCGCCTACATTGGTTTCAAACAAGTACTTCACACCGCGTTGGCGGGCAATCTGTTTCAGTTCACGGTAGTTCTCGTATTCGGAAGAAGCGGCAATCTTGTTAGCAGCCACTACCGAAACATTGTGCAGCAGTAAGTCCTTGTAAAGGGAAGCCACGCCTGCACTTGCCGTACAGTCCACAAAGACAGAGTTAAAGATGTTCATACCGATAATCTCATTACGCAGCGTTTCCAGAGAGCTGTCCTTTCCCTTCTCCTGCAGTTCTTCACGAAAACGTCCCAAATCGAAACCTTCGCGGCTGAACATGGCTTTGTTTGCATCGGCAATGCCACTACATTCAGCTGCAGGCCGTTCTCCTGCATCAGCTTCTGGCGCTGGCTGTGGATTTGCTCTATCAAGCTGCCGCCTACGGTTCCTATGCCGCAGATAAAAAGATTCAGTACCTGATATTCCGACAAGAAGAAAGAATCATGGATGACATTCAGCGATTTGCGCAATGATTTGCTGTCCACTACAAAACGAGATGTTGGTTTCCGAAGCACCCTGCGCACAAGCAATCACATTGATACCGTTACGCCCCAACGTACCGAACAACTTTCCGGCAATACCCGGTGTATGCTTCATGTTCTCGCCTACGATGGCCACGGTAGCCAGGTTCTTTTCTGCCTGAATAGGAGAAATTTCTCCCATCTCTATTTCTTTGGCAAACTCCTCGTTCAGCACCTCGCAAGCCAGATCAGCATCCGCATTGCGCACACCGATAGACGTTGAATTCTCCGAAGAAGCCTGGGACACAAGGAACACACTGATGCCATTCTTTGCCAGCGCCTTGAAGATACGGTAGTTCACACCGATGACACCTACCATACCAAGGCCTTGCACTGTAATTAGGCTCGTATCATTGATGGATGAAATACCCTTGATGGCCTTGCTTTGCGGGTCGGAAACCTCTCGCTTGATGACAGTTCCCACACCCTCCGGATTGAAGGTATTCTTCACCAGAATGGGGATATTCTTGTGGCAAACCGGATAGATTGTAGGCGGATAGACCACTTTCGCACCGAAGTTACAAAGCTCCGTAGCTTCCACATAGCTCAATTCATTGATAGTGTATGCCCTGGAAATCACACGCGGGTCAGCTGTCATGAATCCGTCTACATCCGTCCAGATTTCCAGACTGTCGGCATCCAGTGCAGCAGCAATGATTGCCGCCGTATAGTCAGAGCCACCTCTACCCAGGTTCGTTACCTCTCCCGTCATTTTGTCTGTGGAGATAAAACCCGGAACCAATACGCGTTTGGGCAGGCTACTGAATGTCTCGCGCACCAACGAATTTGTCAGCTCCGTATCCAGCACATGCTTGGAATGCTTCTTTTCCGTCTTGATAAACTTGCGTGAGTCAAACCACTCCGCTCCCGTCAACTGGGCAACGATGATAGATGAAAGACTTCGCCATAGCTCACAATCGTATCGGACGTCTCTGCGAAAGGTCCTTTATCAGATAAATGCCCTGAAAGATGTCCTTCAGCTCGTTGAGCAACTCACCAATCTGGCGTTGCAAGGCAACCTGCGCCTCGCCTGCCGGAATCACTTCCTTAATCATTTCCACATGACGATAGACAATCTCCCGGAACTCATTCTCGTAAGAAGCATCACCGGCTGCCGCCATTCTAGAGGTGTTTATCAACTTGTCCGTGATGCCGCCCAATGCGGACACCACCACGATAACCGGTTCATCGACTGCTTCTACAATTCTCTTGACGCTCAAAATACTGTTCACGGAACCTACGGACGTTCCGCCGAATTTCATTACTTTCATTTCTCTTTATATTGTTGAGATGGTTGATACAATGTGTCGGAAACAAGCTGCTACGGCTTGCATTGACTTTAATTAAATGGAAAAACTGCTTGAAAATGGTGTAACACGTAGAAACACAAAATACTATCCCTAACCCCTAAGGGTCATGGTACACATGGATGTGACTGTATGTGGATAGTACTTGTTCATTCTCTCTTACTGCTTATCGCTTATGATAAGTGTTGCAAAAGTAACAAATAAAAACATTCAAACTATTACATTTTATGACTTTTTTGCGATAAAAATACAGAAAGCCTCTAAAAAGGCAAGAAATATGCACAACTTACGGCTTACACTTTCACACTTTCCATACCTTTTTTCTGTATATCCCGTTTATTCTTTTCTAACATTTTGCTATCATTCTCAATATATATCATTATATTTGCATGGAAAACATGAAAGAAAAGTGCGCATGAACCCAGAAAACACTTCCGTTTTGCTAATATACACCGGTGGAACTATCGGAATGATAGAGAATGCAGAAACCGGCGCCCTGGAAAGCTTCAACTTCGAGCAGTTGCAGAAACATGTTCCCGAACTTCAGAGATTTGCGTTCCGTATCGACACTTATCAATTCGACCCACCCATGGATTCCTCGGACATGGACCCCGATGCCTGGCGCAAACTGGTACGCATCATCAGCAACAACTACAACCAATATACAGGCTTCGTCATCCTGCATGGCACAGACACCATGGCCTACACAGCTTCTGCACTCAGCTTCATGCTTGAAGGGCTGAACAAGCCCGTCATCCTAACCGGCTCGCAACTGCCCATTGGCGTGCTCCGCACAGACGGCAAGGAAAACCTGCTGACCAGCATCGAAATAGCCACCGACCGCCACTCCAACGGACAGCCCATCGTACCCGAAGTCTGCATCTTCTTCGAAAACCACCTGATGCGCGGCAACCGTACCACCAAAATGAACGCGGAGAACTTCAATGCTTTCCGTTCCTTCAATTATCCGGTACTCGCTTCCGCCGGTATACATATTAAATATAATAATGTGCAAATTCATACGCACGGCACTCCCCACGAACTGGAGCCTCATTATCTGCTTGATACCAACATCGCCATACTGAAGCTTTTTCCAGGTATTCAGGAAAATGTCGTGGCAGCCATACTTGCCACTAAAGGACTGAGGCCGTAGTCCTCGAAACCTACGGTTCCGGCAACGCTCCCCGAAAGGAATGGTTTCTACGCCGCCTGCATGATGCCTGCGAACAAGGCATCATCATTGTCAACGTCACCCAATGCAGTGCCGGCACTGTTGAAATGGAGCGCTATGAAACCGGTTACCAACTGATGCAGGCAGGAGTTGTCTGCGGATATGACAGCACAACGGAATCTGCCGTAACCAAGCTGATGTTCCTTCTGGGGCACGATTATCCACCTGCCGAAATACGCGAACTGATGGGACGACCGCTGGCAGGGGAAATTACCGTGTGAAGCACAACTATCACTGCACCGGGGTCAATTCTCCCGTCACAGAATCTATTATGAAACCGCTGACATTGATATCATTCGGTATCAGCGGATGATTGATAATAGCTTCCACCGTACCTTTTACCGATTTCTCCGTATCTTCGAATCCATACAGCCAAGACTCGAAATCCACTCCGCAGAAACGAATCATATCAATCGTCTCCTGCTTGATGCCCCGGGCCTTCATATGCTCTATCATCTGGGCGCTGCTCATGTGGCACGCACCGCAATCGGAGTGGGCAATAACCATCACTTCCGTCACGCCCAACTCGTAAATGGCCACCATCAGGCTACGAATGACACTACCGAACGGATGTGAAATGATTCCACCCGCATTCTTTATCATCTTCACATCGCCGTTCTTGATGCCCAAGCTGCCGGCAGTAAAGCGGTCAAACGGGTATCCATACAAGAGAGGATGGCAATCTTCTTATCCGGGTATTTATTCGTGATGTATTTCTCATACCCCTTCTCGGCTACAAAACGCTTGTTGTATGCAAGAATTATCTTCTATCATGGCTTTTATAACATGTTATTGTTTTCTACTCACAAAAATAAAAAAACTCTATGGGAGTCTGCAAGCCCTGCATCGAAAAATTGTACCTTTGGGCAATCATTTTAGAAGAGAATGCACAACTATGGCTAAAGAGAAGACGGTTTATGTATGCAGCAACTGCGGACAAGACTCTCCCAAATGGGTAGGCAAGTGTCCGTCGTGCGGAATGTGGAACACGTATGTGGAAGAGGTGGTACGGAAAGAAGTGGTGAACAAGCGTCCCGTATCGGGCATAGAGACCGCCAAAGCCAAACCCATAACCCTCCATGAAATTGTAGCCGATGACGAACCGCGCATCGACCTCCATGATGCCGAACTGAACCGGGTACTAGGTGGTGGTCTTGTACAAGGATCTCTTGTTTTGATTGGCGGCGAACCGGGCATCGGGAAATCCACCCTGGTGCTACAAACCGTACTCCGTATACCGGAGAAACGTATCCTCTACGTCTCCGGCGAAGAAAGTACCCGTCAATTGAAACTGCGTGCCGACCGTTTGACAAGTGCTTCCAGTGATTGCCTCATCGTATGCGAAACTTCCCTGGAACAGATTTACGTCCATATCAAGAACATCCGCCCGGACATCGTCATCATCGACTCCATACAGACGATTTCTACCGAAACCCTTGAATCGTCGCCGGGAAGCATCGCCCAGGTACGGGAATGTTCCGCCTCCATCCTGCGCTTTGCCAAGGAAACGCATACGGCGGTCATCCTTATCGGGCATATCAATAAGGAAGGAAGCATAGCCGGCCCCAAGGTACTGGAACATATCGTGGATACCGTACTCCAGTTCGAGGGCGACCAGCACTACATGTACCGCATCCTGCGTAGCATCAAGAACCGCTTCGGAAGCACTGCCGAACTGGGTATTTACGAAATGCGGCAAGATGGATTACGGCAGGTGAGCAACCCATCCGAACTACTGCTGAGCCAGGACCATGAAGGTATGAGCGGCATAGCCATCGCCTCCGCGATAGAAGGCATCAGACCGTTCCTCATCGAAACGCAGGCATTGGTCAGCAGTGCCGTATATGGTAACCCACAACGCTCTGCCACAGGGTTCGACATCCGCCGCATGAATATGCTGCTGGCCGTATTGGAAAAACGTGTAGGCTTCAAACTGGCACAGAAAGATGTATTTCTCAATATTGCCGGTGGATTGAAAGTGAACGACCCGGCAATAGACCTTGCCGTCATCAGCGCCATCCTCTCCAGCAACATGGACACGGCCATAGAGCCAGAGGTGTGCATGGCAGGAGAAATAGGTCTGTCGGGAGAGATACGCCCGGTAAACCGCATTGAGCAGCGCATCGGAGAAGCAGAGAAACTTGGCTTCAAGCGTTTTATACTTCCCAAGTATAATATGCAGGGACTCAATACCCAAAAGATAAAAATAGAATTAATACCGGTACGGAAGGTAGAAGAGGCATTCCGTGCCTTATTCGGATAATCGTTATGATACAAGAATACCAACTACGCGTATTGCCCGAAGTAGCGGCAAACGAGCAACGCCTGAAAGAGTACTTAATACACGAAAAAGGACTGAATGCACGGGAGATAACCGCAGCGCGTATCTTGAAGCGTAGCATCGATGCCCGCCAGCGGACCATCTACGTCAACCTCAACGTGCGTGCCTACTTGAACGAAATGCCAAAAGAGGATGAATACCAACATACCTTATATAATAATGTAGAAGGAAAGCCCCAAGTGATAGTGGTAGGTGCCGGCCCCGGAGGACTTTTTGCCGCCCTGCGACTGATAGAGCTGGGGCTGCGCCCCGTCATTGTGGAACGTGGAAAGGACGTACGGGAACGCAAGAAAGACCTGGCGCAAATCAGCCGCCAGCAACTCGTTAACCCGGAGTCAATTACAGCTTCGGAGAGGGAGGTGCCGGAGCCTACTCGGATGGCAAGCTGTACACACGCAGCAAAAAGCGCGGCAATGTAGACAAGATTCTGAATGTCTTCTGTCAACATGGAGCCTCCACTTCCATACTGGTAGATGCACATCCGCACATAGGTACGGACAAACTGCCGCGTGTTATTGAAAACATGCGGAACACTATCATCCAGTGCGGTGGCGAAGTCCACTTTGAAACACGCATGGACGCCCTGCTCATAGAGAAGGATGAAGTCAAAGGCATTGAAACAAATACCGGCAAGACTTTCCTTGGCCCGGTGATACTTGCCACCGGTCACTCTGCCCGGGACGTATACCGCTGGCTTGCCGCCAACAATGTAGAGATTGAAGCTAAAGGCATTGCCGTAGGCGTACGACTAGAACACCCTGCCACCTTGATAGACCAAATACAATATCACAACCGGAACGGACGGGGAAAATATCTGCCTGCCGCCGAATATAGTTTTGTAAACCAAGTGGACGGACGAGGAGTATATAGCTTTTGCATGTGTCCCGGCGGCTTCGTTGTGCCCGCCGCCAGCGGTCCCGAGCAGATTGTAGTCAACGGGATGAGTCCCAGCAACCGCGGTTCCCGTTGGAGCAATTCGGGAATGGTGGTAGAGCTACGCCCGGAAGACATAGAGCAATTTACTATTGACAATCTACAATTTACAATTTCTATGCAGCACGACAGCGCGGCTAATTGTCAATTGCCAACCGTCAATTCCCAATTAAGCATGATGTATTTTCAAGAGTATCTGGAGCGCCTCTGCTGGCAACAAGGCAATATGAAGCAGACAGCACCGGCACAGAGAATGGCAGACTTCACTAAGAAAAAACTGAGTTACGACCTGCCGGAAACTTCGTATGCACCGGGACTGGTTTCCTCACCTCTCCACTTCTGGATGCCCTCTTTCATTGCAGAACGCCTGAGCAAAGGTTTCCAGCTATTCGGGAAATACAGCCGTGGTTTCTTGACGAACGAGGCGACAATGATTGGAGTGGAAACCCGTACTTCGGCGCCGGTACGCATAACAAGAGACAAGGAGACACTGCAACATGTACGCGTAAAAGGATTGTTCCCTTGCGGAGAAGGCGCCGGATATGCCGGAGGCATTGTTTCTGCCGGAATTGACGGCGAACGATGTGCGGAAGCGGCAAAGGCATTCTTTGATTAAGCTATAATATTTACATCCAAATTTTGATTTTTCACTTTTTCTCGTTTAATTTGTAAACTATTATCACATATATGTTGTTATATTGTATTTATTATGAGGTTCACTCATAAACCATTGGTATGCTTTCTATTCCTTTTGCCTCTCATAGCTACGGCGCAAACAATATAAATACGATAAGGGTGGAAAACGGATTGAGCAACCGCAGAATCTTCGACATTCAAAAGGATTCGGTAG
>ENA-OQCJ01000131-OQCJ01000131.1-human-gut-metagenome-genome-assembly--contig:-NODE-131-length-10531-cov-1.213572_pt1 | contig 10531 bp, 14 predicted proteins | sample MGYA00242501_ERZ504584 | MGnify/ENA primary metagenome ERZ504584 (study PRJEB26092, sample SAMD00036341) | human gut metagenome | host: Homo sapiens | study: EMG produced TPA metagenomics assembly of...
TATACTCAGTAAGAAAATGAACTTAAACAAAACTTTTGTCGCCGTACAAGATGCCAGCCGTAACATGCTAGCGTTAAGCGACAAAGAAATCAACCAAATATTACTGGCTGTTGCAGACGCTGCCATAAACAAAACAGACTTCATTCTGAGTGAAAACCAGAAGGATTTGGAGCGTATGCCTTCTACCGACCCTAAATACGACCGCCTGAAAACTGACAAAAAGCCGTTTGCAGGACATCGCTGCGGACATCCGCAACGTAGCCGCCCTCCCTTCTCCTTTGGGAAAAGTCCTTAAAGAGAACGTAATTACCCAACGGATTGAAGATAAAAAGGGTCAGTGTACCTTTCGGTGTCATAGGCATTATCTACGAAGCCGTCCCAACGTCAGTTTCGATGTATTCTCACTCTGCCTTAAAAAGCGGCAATGCCTGTATTCTGAAAGGCGGAAGCGATGCAGACTATTCCAACCGTGCCATAATCAGCGTGATACACGAGGTACTGGAGCATTTCAACGTAGATACACATATCGTGGAACTGCTTCCTGCCGACAGAGAGGCGACTGCCGAACTACTGCATGCCAACGATTATGTAGATTTGATAATTCCGCGCGGCAGCAGCAGCCTGATAAACTTCGTACGCCAGAATGCCACAGTACCGGTTATAGAGACAGGTGCCGGCGTATGCCATACGTTCTTCGACCGCTATGGCGATATAAGCATAGGTCCATCTATCATTGCCAATGCAAAGACACGCCGGGTCAGTGTATGCAACGCTTTGGATTGCCTGATTATCGAAGCCGACAGCCTGGCTAATTTGCCCGACCTATGCCTGCCGCTGCAATCAAGCAATGTAGAGATATTTGCCGATGAACCCGCCTACCACAGTCTGCGTGACAAATATCCCGTCGAGCTGTTGAGACTTGCCACTGAAGACTGCTACGGCAGAGAGTTTCTGGACTACAAGATGGCCATTAAAAACCGTGAATTCTTTCCAGGAAGCATTGGCACATATCCGGAAGTACGGTTCCAAACATAGCGAATGCATCATTACGGACGACAAGACACGTGCCGAATGGTTCTGCCGGGAAGTGGACGCCGCTTGCGTATACGTCAATGCACCGACCTCTTTCACCGACGGCGCACAATTCGGACTCGGTGCCGAGATTGGCATCAGCACCCAGAAGCTACACGCCCGCGGTCCGATGGCTCTGGAAGAAATCACCACATACAAATGGATTGTCGAAGGTTCCGGACAGACCAGACCTTGACAGCCGAATAACAAAGATATAGATACACTAAAAAGACTGTAAATATGAAGAACTTTACTTGCGTGCAGGACATCGGTAACCTGAAGTCTGCACTGGACGAAGCATTCGAGATTAAAAAAAGACCGTTTCAAATATGTGGAACTGGGACGTAACAAAACGCTGATGATGATTTTCTTCAACTCCAGCCTGCGTACCCGCCTCAGTACACAGAAGGCTGCATTGAATCTGGGCATGAACGTAATTGTACTGGACATCAACCAGGGAGCCTGGAAACTGGAGACAGAGCGTGGTGTCATCATGGACGGTGACAAACCGGAACACTTACTGGAAGCCATTCCCGTGATGGGCTGCTATTGCGACGTCATCGGCGTACGTTCTTTTGCACGCTTCGAAAATAAGGAAGACGATTACAACGAAGTGATACTGGAGCAGTTCATCAAGCATTCCGGCCGGCCGGTATTCTCCATGGAGGCTGCCACACGCCATCCGCTGCAGAGTTTTGCCGACCTGATAACCATTGAGGAATATAAGAAGACGGCACGCCCCAAAGTAGTGATGACATGGGCTCCACATCCGCGTCCATTGCCCCAGGCTGTCCCCAACTCCTTTGCCGAATGGATGAATGCAACTGATTATGACTTTGTGATTACACATCCCGAGGTTATGAACTCGACCCCAAGTTCGTAGGAAATGCCCGCGTAGAATATGACCAGATGAAAGCTTTTGAAGGAGCCGATTTTGTCTATGCCAAGAACTGGGCGCCTATACAGGCGACAACTACGGACAAATATTGAGCAAAGACCGCACCTGGACAGTAGGCGAGCGCCAGATGGCCGTTACCAACAATGCCTACTTCATGCACTGCCTGCCGGTTCGACGCAACATGATTGTGACGGATGATGTGATAGAAAGCCCGCAGTCCATCGTAATCCCCGAAGCGGCCAACCGGGAGATTTCAGCAACAGTGGTGCTAAAGAGACTGCTTGAAAGCCTCTAACCAGAGGACAAGACTACTTTATTCTTTTTAGGCGCGGATTACGCGGAAAACGCGGATTCTTTTCTTAAATTTTTTCCGTGAAATCCGCGTAATCCTCGCCTAAAAAGAAATTATAGCAAATGCATTTCAGCTACACCGCTATTACTTTTCCACTTCTTTGCCCGCTTCTTCCCAACCGATGAAACCTTTGTCAAGGTCATAGATTATATATCCTTTTTTGCTCAGTATGGCAGCGGCCTTTTTACTACGCTTACCACTACGACAATATACTGCAACCGGTTTGTCCTTCTGCAAAGTGGAGTCGGCCATCGTTTCAAACGACTCATCCAGCACATTGATATTGATACTATGGGGCACGTGTCCTTCCGAGTATTCGGCAACAGTACGCACATCCAGAAGCTGCACCTCCGGATTGGCTATCAATGTGGAAAAGTCATCTACCGAAACAGACTTGAACTGTCCCTCCTTCTGCTGGCAGGAAAAGAGGGTGGTAAAAACGAGGCAAAGGCCCGCGAACAATGTCTTCATCGAATATTTCATTTTAGTCAGGGTTATAAACAAAATCGTAAGTCTTGATGTCACCGGAATAAGTGTGCACACTGAAATGAACCATAACCTTCTGTATATCCTCTGCCGCATACTGCCGCAAAGGTACGGAAGCGTAGGCACGCCTGGTATAAGACACCACCTCCTCCTTTGCGTCATGATACAGCGTCAGATATACTTCACTACACCCGGTAGCAGTATCCACAATCACTTCATCCTCAATAAAATGGAACTTATGTTCACCATTCTCATTGACTATCAGTGTCATATTGAGATAGTCGAGTCCCATCCAGATACCCAGTACATCAGTAGGGTCTGTCTTGACGCCCTCCTCGAACTTGTCGACCGTTTGGGGAACGACAGAAAGAACACCGCTCAAGGCATACAGCACCGCACCGGCAGTTCCATCGGCAGTTACCTCCGAAGCATAATTACTGATGACACGTACCGAAGCGTTTGCCTCTATTTTCGTCTTTGTCTTGTCCTCCACTACCGGCAAGGTTTCCCCTTCATCCGTCACAACAGACCGCAGATAGCCGTCAGCCCCCGAAAAGGCAGTCAAGAATTCCAGCTTCACGGAAGGATAATGATAATCATCATCGCCACAACCAGCCAACAGACAGGCCAATAAAGGCAAAAGCCACCAATCACAGTACTTCTTCATGTATTCATTCTTTTATAGCCGCCAGATAATTCTTCAACGGGTTGGCATACATCAGCAGCATTTTTCCGCGCAGAAAGTCCACGTCCTTATTAGGAATGGAGATACGCTCCAACTGTTGTTCTATATAGGCCGTGAAGCGCTGCTTATCCTCGGCAGTGTAATGGTCGGAAAAATCCTCCTTCCCCTCGAGAAGGTCGTGTGCCACATAATTATTGGGATACATCCGGTAACTGGCATGAATGCGTTTGTCTATCAGTGCAGACATGCGTGCAAAGAGTTCGGGCTTCGGAAGTGAACGGTCCATCTTCGCCAATTCATCATTCATGCAGGCACCCGTCTGGAAATGTACCCGCCCTTTATAGCCGAACAGTCCGGTCTGCATATTCAGCAAGTCGTCAGCCGTCGTTTTCTTATAGCCTTCAATGTCCCGTTTCAGTTGGAACTCCTGCGCTTTCAGGAAGTCGCAAGGGTCGTATTCATAGGAAATGGCAAGCGGAGCTATATTCATTTCCATTAAGCGGTCAATGACGTCGCCTTCACCGCCTATTGCCAGCATCTTCAGCACACTGTCCTGCGTGCGGTCGTTGGAATCCTTGGCACGCCCTTCACGTTGTGCAATCCAGATAGACTGTTTCTTCTCACTGATGGTATAATGCATATAGCGGGACATGCGTGCGGAAGCCTCCAGCATCTGGCGCATGGTCAACGCACGCAGCACGATGAAGGACTTGTTGACACGCACGAATTTCTTAATCCACGGATAGACAAGCAGGTTGTCGCCAATGGCTATCTCTACCGTATCCATACCCTGGTCTACCAAAAGAATGGACAAGAAACCGGAATCGAGAATAATGTCGCGATGATTGGAGATATAGGTATACGCCGCCGACTTGTCTGCCGGCAACGCGGTATGGTCCAAAGTCAATCCATCCGTAGCCTCCTTCGCCAATTTCCACAGAAGCCCATAGCAGAAGGTCTTCTGAAATTCCAGCTTGGTTTTACACGCGCGCATTTTCTGCGACCAGACTTCAAAAGGTACACCAGGCATCACAGTATCCACTGCCTGCCGGAACGCCGCATCGGCAATCAGTTCCTCATAGACTTGAGGAAGTTCCTCATCATGATAAGGACGGATTTCATCAAATTCCACGTTCGCATTCATAATGAATAATGATTAATCCTTAAACTTGTTTTCTATAATATCTGTCATTACATCCTTCATCTCCATTCCGGCAGCACGAACCTGCTGGGGAATAAAGCTGGTGGCAGTCATTCCGGGGGTGGTATTCACCTCCAGCAGATTGATTTTTTCCCCTTCGGTAATGATATAGTCCACGCGGATAATGCCATAGGCCCCGAGTATATCATAAATGGCAGAAGTCAGCGTCTGCACCCGGCGGGTCAAATCGTCCGAGATGCGGGCGGGAGTAATCTCGTCAGACGCACCATTATACTTAGCTTCATAATCGAAGTACTCGTTGTGGCTCACCACCTCCGTAATGGGGAACACTACGGACTTGTCTTTTGTTTTGTAACAGCCGCAGGTAATCTCGTTCCGTCCATAAAGGCCTCCACCAGTACTTCCTGCGCTTCCGCAAATGCCTTGGCTATGGCAGGTTGTATCTGCTCTTTCGCCGTCACCTTGGTCACGCCGAAGCTGGAACCTCCCAAGCTGGGCTTAATGAAGCAAGGCAGACCGATTTTCTCCATCACATCTTCATCCGTTACCGACTGTCCGCCGCGCAGCAACAACGATTCGGCAATGCGCACACCGAAACCTTTCAGATACTGGTTGCAGGCAAACTTATCGTACGTGAGCGACGCTGCCAGTACTCCGCAACACGAATAAGGGATGTGGAGCATATCAAAATAGCCCTGCAGACGGCCGTCCTCACCCGGAGTTCCGTGGATGGTGATATAGGCAAAGTCGAATGTCACTTTCTCGCCATCCAGCACGAAGCTGAAGTCATTGCGGTCTACCGGAGTCTTAGCGCCGTCGGGCAGCTGTACATGCCAGTCCAGTCCGTGCATTTCTACAATATATAAGGTATACTTCTCCTTGTCGATGAAGGAGTAAATCCCCTGTGCACTACGCAGGGAGACGTGGAATTCGGAGGTATCTCCTCCGGCTACAATAGCAATCGTGCGTTTCATTCTAATTCTCTGTTACTGATATAGCCTCTCCATTTGTCTATCAGCCGGGTCATGTCATCGGGCAATTCCGAAGTGAAGTACATTTCTTCTCCGGTGACGGGATGCACAAACCCCAGCGTCATGGCATGCAATGCCTGCCGCGGACAAGTGTCGAAGCAGTTGTTTACAAATTGTTTGTATTTAGCGAAGTGGGTTCCTTTCAGGATTTCGTGTCCACCGTAACGTTCGTCGTTGAAAAGTATGTGTCCGATGTGCTTCATGTGCACACGGATTTGATGGGTGCGTCCCGTTTCAAGGATACATTCCACCAGTGTGACGTATCCCAAACGTTCGAGCACCCGGTAATGGGTGACGGCATGCTTTCCCTGGTCGTCGGGGAGGACGGTCATCTGCATGCGGTCTCTGGGATTACGACCGATATTGCCGACAACGGTCCCTTCATCCTGCTCTACATTTCCCCAGACCAGCGCCCGGTAACGGCGTTTTGTCGTCTTGTTGAAGAACTGGTTGCCGAGATTCGTCTTGGCATCCGGAGTCTTGGCTATCACCAGCAGGCCGGAGGTGTCCTTGTCGATGCGGTGCACCAGTCCCACATGCGGGTCATTGGCATCATAATCGGGATTATCCTTCATATGCCAGGCTATGGCGTTGACAAGCGTACCGTGATAGTTGCCATGACCGGGGTGCACCACCAGACCGGCAGGTTTGTTCACTACCATCAGATACTTGTCCTCATATACTATATCAAGGGGGATGTCTTCGGGGATGACTTCATTCTCATAGCGTGGACGGTCCATCATCACAGTGATTACATCCATCGGCTTCACCTTATAGCTGCTTTTCACAGCCTTGCCGTTCGCCATCACGAAGCCTGCATCGGCAGCCTTCTGGATGCGATTACGCGAGGAGTTCGTCAAGCGGTCGAACAGATACTTGTCCACCCGCACCATCTCCTGCCCCTTGTCCACCACCACACGGAAGTGTTCATAGAGTTGCGCCTCGTCACCCACCGGCTCTACGTCGTCCAGCTCATCATTATCTATATCATCCGGCAATTCTTCTATCATCACGGCATTTACAATTTGACTATTTACAATTTACGATTGGAGTCAGATGTTTATCAGAACCAGGACTCATCTGCCGCGGAGTCTTCGGACAACACGGGTTCAACGGTACCTCCCACGGCATCCACTCCCAGGGAGTCTGCCTTCAAGGCGCCTCCATCTCCCACCATCAGCGTCAGCACTGCGCCGGTGGGCACTTTCTCGCCGATGGAAAGCTGACGCCCCTTATACTTCACGCCATACACCCAGTCCTTCTCACCCGGAATATACTGTATCTCGGCCAGCTTGAAGCCCGAAGCCAGAATACGCGCTTCCGCCTGCCGCAGCGAACTGTTGTCCGCCACATCGGGCACTATGTGCAGAGGGACTTCAATCGTATTGATTGTAAGATAGATGGTACGTCCTTCCTTTACCTTTTGTCCGGCTGCCGGATTATATTCGAGGATGCAGCCGGCAGGAAGAGTCTTGACATAACTGGAATCCGAAACGATGCAGACCAAGCCGCGGTTACGGAACATTTTCTCGGCTTCCTCCACTCCCATACCCTTCACATCGGGCACTATCACAGCCTCGCCGTGGCGGGTATATATATCCAGTCCTTTCAGCACTCCGAACAGCAATCCCACTACCACAACGGCCATCGCAAGGATGTTCGCCCAGAAGAACCGGTTCTGCCGGAAAGAGAAAAATCTTTTATTGTCATAATCGATAATGCATTATTTGGGACAAAGATACAATTTTCACCACATAGTACACGGAGTTGGCAATAGTTTTTTCCGGAGAACCGGGCACAATACATAAGAAAAGCTGCAAAAGACCAGAATCAGTCTTTTGCAGCTCCCTTATTTCTTTAATACGAACGAGAACGGCCTATTATGCCTTTACTCCGTTGTATTCGTCAGAAACAGTCAGTTTCTTTCTGCCTTTGGCACGACGTGCGGCTAATACTCTACGACCATTAGCTGTAGCCATTCTCTCACGGAAACCGTGTTTGTTCTTTCTCTTTCTGTTCGAGGGTTGAAATGTTCTTTTCATTACTGTATCTTGTTTTATGTTATTATTCTCACGAATTCGGGCTGCAAAAATAGGTACTTTTTTCAAATAAACCAAGAGATAACTCATTTTCTCTCAAAAGTTTTTTGTGTTTTTTACCGATTCCATTACTTTTGCACCCGCAAACCAGCACTAAAGAAGTAAATACCAATATAATAATATTAAAGACTATAAGTATGATTAATGCCCAAGACATTAAAATCGGAACTTGCATCCGCATGGACGGCAAGCTTTATTTCTGCATCGACTTCCTGCATGTAAAGCCGGGAAAAGGTAATACCTTCATGCGTACCAAGCTGAAAGACGTGGTGAACGGCTACGTTCTGGAACGTCGTTTCAACATCGGTGAGAAACTGGAAGACGTGCGTGTAGAACGTCGTCCCCACCAATACCTCTATCATGACGGTGACAACTACCAATTCATGAACCAGGAGACTTTTGACCAAATTCCCATCGCCCACGACCTCATCAACGGTGTTGACTTCTTGCTCGAAGGAATGATAGTAGACGTGGTATCAGACGCTTCCACAGAAACCGTGCTCTATGCCGACGTGCCCATCAAGGTTCAGCAGAAGATTACCTATACGGAACCGGGACTGAAAGGCGACACAGCCACCAACACGCTGAAGCCCGCCACAGTAGAATCCGGCGCCACAGTCCGCGTCCCCTTGTTCATCAACGAAGGCGAGACTATCGAAATCGATACGCGCGACGGTTCTTACGTAAGCCGCGTAAAAGCATAAGCCCTTTTGGAAATCAGGCAAATGCTCTTTTCATATCATCCCCGGTGCTCCACTTGGCATCCGGGGATTTTTCTTTCCATTTATTCATCTACAAAGCTTAAATGATATATCTTTGCGGAGACAACCAAAACATAAAGCCATACCCATGAGATACTCCGTCATCATCCCCGTATACAACCGCCCCGATGAGGTGGATGAACTGCTGCAAAGCCTGACGCAGCAAAGTTTCAAGGATTTTGAAGTGATTGTGGTGGAGGACGGCTCCTCCATCCCCTGCAAGCCGGTCACAGAGAAGTATCAGGAACTATTGGACGTACATTACTATGACAAGCCCAACTCCGGCCCCGGGCAGACCCGTAACTACGGGGTGGAACGAAGCAAGGGCGAATACCTGATAATACTGGATTCGGACTGCATCCTGCCCGAAGGTTATTTCCTTGCTGTGGAAGAAGAGCTGCAGCACGAAGCCGCCGATGCCTTCGGAGGCCCCGACCGCGCGCACGAATCATTCACAAACATACAGAAAGCCATCAACTACTCCATGACCTCCTTCTTCACCACCGGCGGTATCCGTGGGGGGAAGAAGAAGATGGACAAGTTCTATCCGCGCAGCTTCAACATGGGTGTGCGGCAGGAAGTGTACCAAGCCCTGGGCGGATTCTCGCGGATGCGCTTCGGGGAGGACATCGACTTCAGCATCCGAATCTTCAAGGGAGGATATACATGCCGGCTGTTCCCCCGGTGCCTGGGTATACCACAAGCGACGGACAGACTTCCGAAAATTCTTCAAGCAGGTACACAATTCCGGGATTGCCCGCATCAATCTGTACAAGAAGTATCCGGAATCGCTGAAGCTCGTCCACCTGCTGCCGGCTGCATTTACCCTGGGAGTGGCCATATTCCTGCTGGGAACGCCCTTCTGCCCGTACAGCCTGCTGCCCATCGCTCTTTATGCGCTTCTGGTATGCATGGACTCCACTATCCGGAACCGTAGCCTCAGCATCGGGCTCTACTCCGTCGCCGCCTCCTTCATCCAGCTCATCGGATACGGGACGGGGTTCCTGCGCGCCTGGTGGAACCGCTGCATACTTGGCAAGGACGAGTTCGAGGCATTCAAAAAGAATTTTTACAAATAAGGAGGATTAGGGGTTAAGGATTAGGGATGATATGGAGAAACTGAATATCAACCAGTGGGCTGCAGAGGACCGCCCGCGGGAAAAGATGATGCAGAAAGGGGCGGAAGCCTTGAGCGATGCCGAACTGCTAGCCATCCTCATCGGCTCCGGCAATACGGAAGAAACCGCCGTGACACTGATGCAGCGCATACTCGCCGCCTGCGGCAACGACCTCAACCGCCTGGGCAAATGGGAGGTGCGGGACTTCTCCCGATTCAAAGGCATGGGCCCCGCCAAAAGCATCACCGTCATGGCATCCCTGGAACTGGGCAAACGCCGCAAGCTGCAGGAACGCTCCGGACGTACCGCCATCCGCTCTTCCGCCGACATCTACGAGCTGTTCCATCCCCTGCTCTGCGACCTTGCCACAGAAGAATTCTGGGTACTGCTTATGAACCACGCCGCCAAAGTGATAGACAAGGTACGCATCAGCCGCGGCGGCATCGACCAGACTACCGCCGACGTGCGCAGCATCCTGCGCGAAGCCCTGCTGCAACGCGCCACACAGATAGCCCTTATCCACAACCATCCCTCCGGCAACCCGCACCCCAGTAACGACGACCAGCGGCTGACGGAACTCGTGAGGAAAGCCGCCCAAACCATGAACATACACCTGACCGACCACGTCATCGTCACGGACGGAAGCCATTACAGCTTCAACGACGAAGGATTGCTATAAATAATCCAAGTTACGGACATACTATACGAAAGACAAAAGCGGTCATAACACTAACTATCAGCACATTGTATTTACCTGCTATTTACCAGCCAATGTAAAAGCCGTTACCACAGTATGTAAACGTATTTACCCTATATTGTAACGTCCTTTACCCCATATTGTAAAGACCTTTACCGCGTATTGTAAAAG
>ENA-OQCJ01000132-OQCJ01000132.1-human-gut-metagenome-genome-assembly--contig:-NODE-132-length-10529-cov-1.007691_pt1 | contig 10529 bp, 14 predicted proteins | sample MGYA00242501_ERZ504584 | MGnify/ENA primary metagenome ERZ504584 (study PRJEB26092, sample SAMD00036341) | human gut metagenome | host: Homo sapiens | study: EMG produced TPA metagenomics assembly of...
ACGGATTTTGGAATGTCAACTGTTTTTTACCCATATTTTGCATTTTTTCGCAAACTGCGAGTCCCGTTTTGCGGGAAATACAGACCACTTATGTCTTTACTCGAAATCCCATTCGGGATACCGGATCTGCACCAGGGTCAGCCCCTCCGGCCTTGCCGTTGCTCCCGCCATTTTTCGATCCTTCGCCGCAAGGATTTCTTTTACTTTCTCCGGCGGATAATCACCCTTTCCAACCTCAAGCAGTGTTCCGGTGATAATCCGCACCATATTGTAGAGAAAACCGTTTCCGGTGATCCGGAAGCGGATCAGATCGTCTTCTTTTTCCAAACTCGTTTCATAGATCGTACGGACCGTGTCGGTCACCTCCGGTTTGGCTGTTGCAAAGCTTTTAAAATCATGCATGCCAACCAGATACGATGCTGCCTGCCGCATCGCATCCACATCCAGCGGGCCGTACCAGAAATAGGAATTCAGTCTCCGCGTCGGATCTGCAAAGGTGCGGTTCAAAATCCTGTACTCATATGTTTTGACTGTTGCGGTAAAACGCGGATGAAAGTCTGGCGGCACTTCGGATGATCCCTGAATACGGATATCTGCCGGAAGCCGTGTGTTCAGCGCAAAAGCGATACGGTCCGCCGGCATTCTCGCATCCGTATCAAATACCGCAACATTGCCGAGAGCATGTACCCCGCGTCGGTCCGGCTTGCGCCGATGCAGGCAATTTTTTTTGCAAAGAGATCGGAAAGAGCCTGATTTAATACTTTCTGTACTGTAATGCCGTTTGGCTGCACCTGCCATCACAGTAATTTGTGCCGTCATACGCTACAATCAGCTTAATTCTGCGCATTCTTCTCCTCCGTTTTCGTCAAAGTCAGAGTCCGCACACGCGAAGGCCGATACTGCACACAAGGTATGCCATAAGAACGCCATACGCTGCATAATCGCGCGTCTGATACCGAAGCGGTTTCATCTGTGTTCTTCCCTCTCCTCCATGGTAGCAGCGTGCTTCCATCGCCAGCGCCAGATCATTTGCACGGCGGAAGGCTGAAATAAACAGCGGCACCAGAAGCGGCACCATGTTCTTTACTCTCTGGATAATATTTCCACTCTCAAAATCCGCGCCGCGCGCCATCTGCGCTTTCATAATCTTGTCTGTCTCTTCCAGAAGAATCGGGATAAAACGGAGCGCGATTGACATCATCATGGAAATCTCATGCACCGGCACATGGATTTTTTTCAATGGTCCGAGCAGGCTTTCGAGTGCATCCGTCAGCTGGTTCGGTGTTGTCGTCAGCGTCATCAGCGAAGAGCCGATCATCAGGAAAATCAGACGCACCGACATACGGCATGCCATAGCCACACCCTCACGGGTGATCGTAATTTTCCAGATACGGACGAGCACCTCACCCGGCGTAAATAAGATGTTAAACACCATCGTAATCGCAAGCAGCACAAAAATTGATTTCAGACCCTTCGTGATAAATTTGAACGGTACCTTCGACAGTTTAATCATCACCGCAAGGAATACGGTTCCAAGCAGATAGACCCCAATTGGTGGAACAAAAAGAGGGAAACGACATAAACGATCGTTCCTACAAATTTCACACGCGGGTCAAGCCGGTGCAGAATAGAATCTGCCGGGTAATACTGTCCCAGAGTAATATCTCTTAACATACTTCTGCTCCTTTTTTCCCGTTTTTCTTCTGACTTTCCAGTGCCGCAAGAATCGTATCGCGTGCCTCCTCAACCGTCGTCGCCGTTACGTCCACGTCCATGCCGTGTTCCTTTAGCGCATGCATAATATACGTCATCTGCGGCGCCGCAAGACCGATTTTCTCGAGCTCTTTATAGTGAGCGAAGACTTTCTTCGGTGTATCGTCAAACGCCACATGACCGTGGTTCATGACAATAATCCGCTCTACATATTTTGCAATATCCTCCATGCTGTGCGATACGAGCACGACCGAAATGCCGCGCGTCTTATGCAGCAATGCAAGCTGATCGAGGATTTCATCGCGTCCCTTCGGATCAAGGCCTGCAGTCGGCTCGTCAAGCACCAGAAAATCCGGGTTCATGGCAAGCACACCGGCAATCGCAACACGACGTTTCTGCCTCCGGAGAGTTCAAACGGCGATTTTTCATACATTTCCTTTGGAAATCCGACATGATCCAGCGCCTCTTCCGCCCGTTTTCTGCATTCCTCCGGTGAAAGTCCCTGATTTTTCGGTCCGAAGCAGACATCTGTGATCACATCCGTCTCAAAAAGCTGATGCTCCGGGTACTGAAAAACCAGTCCCACATGGCTTCGAAGCTCTCTTAGCGAATATCCTTCTTTCCAGATATCCTCTCCGTTATACAGCACCCGTCCCAATGTCGGGCGGATCAGACCGTTCAAATGCTGCACAAGCGTCGATTTTCCGCTTCCCGTATGGCCGATAATCCCAACAAACTGGCCATTCGGAATTTCAAGATTGATATGCTCCAGGGCGTGCATTTCATATGCCGTTCCCGGGCTGTATGTGTACGTTACATCTTCAAGTTTCAATGACATAATGCATTCACCAGTTCTTCAATGGTCAAAATTCCCTCCGGGAGATCTACACCATTTTTTCTCAATTCATAAGCCAACAGTGTCACTTGGGGTACATCAAGACGGAGTTCTTTTAATTTCTCCACTTCGGAAAAAATCTCCCTTGGCGTCCCCTGCATTACCAGCTTACCGTTGTCCATAACGAACACACGGTCCGCAAAAACAACCTCTTCCATGTAATGCGTAATCAGAATAACCGTAACGCCCTTTTCTTCATCAGCTTACGCACAGCGCGAAGAACCTCTTTTCGTCCGTTCGGATCCAGCATCGCGGTTGGTTCATCAAGAACAATACATTCCGGCTGCATAGCCATCACTCCTGCAATTGCAACCCTCTGTTTCTGACCTCCCGAGAGCTTATTCGGAGAGTGGGCCCGGTATGAAATCATCCCGGTCGCCGTAAGGCTCTCCTCCACCCGTTTCCAGATTTCATCGGTCGGGACACCCAGATTTTCCGGTCCAAAGCCGACATCCTCTTCCACCACATTTCCGATGATCTGGTTATCCGGGTTCTGGAATACCATACCGGCTTTCTGGCGGATCTTCCAGACATCCTCCTCATCTGTCGTCTTCATATCGTCCACCCACATGGTGCCTTCTGTAGGCACCAGCAGAGCGTTGATATGTTTCGCAAGCGTTGATTTTCCGCTTCCGTTATGCCCGAGCACCGCGATAAACTGTCCCTTCTGGATTTCCAGACTGACGTCCTCGATCGCTTTTGTTACTTCCGGCTCCTGTCCTTCCTCCTCATAACGGAGGTATTCATACCCAAGGCCTGCCGCACGTATCATACCCATGACATTATTCCCCGCTTTCTTCTGCATCCGAGCGGATTTCATCAATCAGATTCCAGATCTCCTCGCGTCCCTGTTTTGTCTCTGCAGAAAACGGAATCACAATCGTATCTTTCTCAACCTCCAGCGTCTCGCGGATCAGCTTGATCTGCTTCTGAAGCTGGCTGCGCTTGATCTTGTCCAGCTTCGTCGCAATGATGATCGGCTGATAGCCGTTTCGAAGATCCAGTTGTACATGATGCGATCGTTGTTGGACGGTGCATGACGGATATCAATCAGAAGAAATACTGCGTGCAGCATTTTTGACTGATGCAGATAATCCTCGATCAGCTTGCCCCATTTTGCTTTAACCTCCTCGGAGGCTCTCGCAAAACCGTATCCCGGCAAATCCACCAGATACATTTCCTCATTGATGTGGTAGTAGTTGATCGTCTGTGTTTTTCCCGGCTGCGCACTGGTACGCGCCAGTGATTTCCGATTCATCAGGGCATTGATGAGAGAAGATTTTCCAACATTGGATTTTCCCGCAAATGCCACTTCCACCTGACCGGTATCCGGCAGTTTACTGGTGATTCCGCAGACATGCTGCAGCTCTACCTGTTTAATTACCATACTTTTCTTCTCCTGTTTTTTGCATCTTCTGGCCTTACTTCTTTTCCACAAGTGCCAGTTTTAATACCTGTTCCATGCTGCCGACAAATTCGATCTGCAGTCCGTCTGTGATCTCCGCATCCAGTTCTCTTACATCCGGCTCATTTTTCTCCGGAACGAGAACCATATGGATACCGGCTTTCTTTGCCGCCAGCAGCTTCTCTTTTAAGCCGCCGATCGGAAGCACACGGCCGCGGAGCGTAATCTCTCCGGTCATCGCAACGTCTGCTTTTACCGGAACCTTTGTGATCGCGGAAACCATCGCCGTCGCCATCGTAATACCGGCAGACGGGCCATCTTTTGGAACGGCTCCCTCCGGAATATGAATGTGGATGTCGTGTTTCTCGAAAAATTCTTTCGGAATCTTATACTGCTCTGCCACGGAACGAATAAAGCTGATGCCCGCCTGCGCAGACTCCTTCATCACATCGCCGAGCTGGCCGGTCAGCAGAAACTCTCCTTTTCCCGGCATCACATTGACCTCGATCTGCAGCGTATCGCCGCCGACTGCCGTCCAGGCAAGACCGCGCACAATACCAATCTCCGGTTTTTCGTTGGCCGGCTGGAACTCATACCTCTCTTTTCCGAGGAACTCTTCCAGGTTTTCTTTCGTCACAACAACCTCTTTTACCTGTTCCTCGAGAATCTTTCTCGCACTCTTTCTGCAGATTCTGCCGATCTGGCGCTCCAGGGAGCGGACACCGGCCTCTCTGGTGTAGCCGCTGATCACTTCCATCAGCGCCTCATCCTCGATCACAAGCTGTGCTTCTTTCAGACCGTTCGCCTTCTTCTGCTTCGGAACGAGATGTTCTTTTGCGATATGGAACTTCTCGTTTTCCGTATAGCTTGAAATTTCAATCACTTCCATACGGTCCAGCAACGGACGCGGAATGTTCTGAATATCATTTGCGGTTGCAATAAAGAGCACCTCCGAAAGGTCGATCGGAAGCTCTACGTAATGATCGGCAAATTTATTATTCTGCTCGGAATCGAGGACCTCAAGAAGTGCGGAAGAGGTATCTCCCTTGTAATCTGCACTTACTTTGTCGATCTCGTCGAGCAGCATCAACGGATTTTTCACCTTCGCCTGATGGAGTCCCGCCGCAATGCGTCCCGGCATCGCGCCGATGTAGGTTCTTCTGTGGCCGCGGATCTCCGCCTCATCCCGCACACCGCCGAGACAGATGCGGACGTATTTTTTATTCAGGCTCGCGCCACGCTTCTCGCAATCGAGGTCTTACCGGTTCCCGGAGGGCCTGCCAGGCAGAGAATCGGGCTCTCGCCTTTCTTCGTCAGGGTGCGTACGGCCAGGAATTCGAGGATTCTCTCTTTTACTTTCGAAAGACCGTAGTGATCTTCCTCCAGAATCTCGCGTGCTCTTGCCAGATCTTGATTGTCACGGGATGCCTTATCCCACGGAAGCCCCAGCAGTGTCTCGATATAGCCGCGAATCACGCCTGCCTCGGACGGATTGTTGGCCGAATTTTCCAGACGGTGAATCTCCTCGGAAATCCGCTCTTTTACCTCTTTGGAGGCTTTGAGCTTCTCAAGCTGCTTCTTATAATTTTCAATCTCGGTCCGGGAATTGTCCTCGCCGAGTTCCTCGCGGATGACTTTAAGCTGCTCGCGCAGAATATAATCACGCTGGTTCTTATCGATCCGCTCTTTGATTTTTCCCTGAATCTCCGAACGGATCTCCTGAATCTGAATCTCGTTGGCGATCATGACGCAGAGCGTATCATACCGCTCGGAAAGCTCCACAGCCTCCAGCAGTTTCTGGCGGTTTACGTAGTCGAGGGGCAGATTCATGCAGATCTGGTCCACCAGCTTTCCGACTTCTTCGGTTCCGAGGATCTGGCCTGCCAGTTCCTTGCTGACTTTCTGCGTCTGCTCGCAGTAGACGGCAAACAGCTCTTTTAAGTTGCGCAGCATTGCCTCCTGCTCGATATCGGAAAACTGCATTTCGTCCGAGCCGGTAAACAGCGCCACCTCGGCGCGGAGATACTCGCTCTCCTCTTCCTCGAAGTTCAGCAGTTCTGCGCGTCTTTCTGCTTCTACGAGAATCCGAAGAACATCCTTTGGCATTCTCACAACCTGTTTGATGACCGCAATTGTTCCAATTTTATACACATCAAGCAGACCCGGTACTTCCGTATCCGGGTCTTTCTGTGTAATCAGGAAAATTTTCTGGTCTCCCAGCATCGCCTCCTCGACCGCACGGACCGATTTAGGTCTGCTGATATCAAAATGTACAATCATATCCGGCAAAATCGTTGTTCCACGCAGCGCAATCGCCGGTAATACTTTTGTCACTTCTTCCATTTAAGTTTCCTCCTGCGTTTTTCAGGCGGTTTCCGGTCTTCCGGATCTTCTTCCCATATTCCGCCGTGGAACAGGGGCCGGTTCGCCGTGAATAATCTCCGGCTCCGCCTTCTTTTCTACAGCGTCCTTGGTGATGACGCATTCTTTTGTCGTATTGTCCGACGGGATCTCATACATCAGATCCATCATCGTATCTTCCATGATTGCGCGGAGACCTCTGGCGCCTGTTTTCCGCTCCAGGGATTTCTTTGCAATCGCTTCGAGTGCATCTTCTTTGAAATCAAGCTGTACGCCGTCCAGCTCAAACAGCTTCTTGTACTGTTTGACCAGAGAATTCTTCGGCTCAACCAGAATCTTCATCAGGGCCGTCTCATCCAGAGAATTTAACGTAACGACAATCGGCACACGTCCGACAAACTCCGGAATCAGGCCGAACTTGGTCAGATCCTGCGGCATGACCTGACGGAGCAGATCTCCGACATTCTCATCTTTTGCATGGCCGATCGGATTGTTGAATCCGATGGATTTCGTATCCTGTCTCGTCTCGATGATCTTCTCGAGTCCTTCGAATGCACCGCCGCAGATAAAGAGGATATTCGTCGTATCAATCTGAATAAACTCCTGATGCGGATGCTTTCTTCCGCCCTGCGGCGGAACGGAAGCTACAGTTCCCTCCAGGATTTTCAGCAGTGCCTGCTGTACACCCTCGCCGGAAACATCTCGTGTGATCGAAGCGTTTTCGGATTTTCTTGTGATTTTATCGATCTCATCGATGTAGATGATGCCGTGCTCAGCGCGCTCGATATCATAGTCTGCTGCCTGAATGAGGCGGAGCAGAATGTTTTCTACGTCCTCGCCGACATAACCTGCCTCGGTGAGCGCCGTTGCGTCTGCAATTGCAAACGGAACGTTGATCAGTTTGGCCAGTGTCTGTGCAGATACGTTTTCCGGAACCGGTCGGTCCGAGCATCAGAATGTTGCTCTTCTGCAGTTCGATGTCGGAGGATGCACCGGAAAGCACTCGTTTGTAATGGTTGTAAACAGCAACGGAGAGCACTTTTTTCGCCTCATCCTGTCCGATTACGTAGTCATCCAGAAATGCTTTGATTTCCTTTGGTTTGATCAGGTTGATCTCGTCGGTATCCTGCTCGCCGTACAGATCCTCAAATTCTTCCTGAATGATCTCCGAGCAGATTGCCACGCAGTCATCACAGATGTATGCCCCGTCCGGGCCTGCGATCAGCTTGCGTACCTGGTCTTCTGTCTTTCCGCAGAAAGAGCAGCGGATCTTGGTATCATTCCCTTTTATAGCCATCGTTTTCTTCCTTTCAACATATTACAACTAAACCTTATCGCCGGATAAGGCAAAAGGTGCCACAAAAGCCTCATTGCCGGAACTACGCTTTTGGACACCTTTCCTCTCTTATCGGTTCGTAATTACATTATCAATCAGACCGTATGCTTTTGCTTCCTCTGCGGACATATAGTTGTCACGCTCGGTATCGATCTCAATCTGTTCCAGCGGTTTTCCTGTATTTGCCGCCAGAATTTCATTTAATTTCCGTTTGGTTTTCAGAATCTGTTCTGCAACGATTTTGATCTCGGTTGCCTGACCCTGTGCACCGCCGGATGGCTGATGAATCATGATTTCAGAGTTTGGCAGAGCCATTCTCTTTCCTTTGGTACCGCCGGCAAGAAGGAATGCTCCCATGCTGGCAGCCATACCGATACAGATCGTGGATACATCACATTTGATGTACTGCATCGTATCATAGATAGCAAGTCCTGCGCTTACAGAACCTCCCGGACTGTTGATATACATGTGGATATCTTTTCCCGGATCTTCAGACTCTAGGAACAGAAGCTGTGCAACGATCAGGTTTGCCGATACGTCAGTGACTTCCTCTCCCAGAAAAATAATACGGTCGTTCAGCAGTCTTGAATAAATATCGTAACTTCTCTCTCCCCTGCTTGTCTGCTCGATGACATAAGGTACAAAACTCATTCAATTGCCTCTCTTTCCGAGGTCTTACGCCTCTTTTGCGCTGTCGGCCATGAGAGTTACTGCTTCCTGAACAGCGAGATCTTTCTTCATCTGCTCTTTCTCATATTCGCCAACGAGCTCTTTGAATTTATCCAGCTCCATTTTGTACATTTCAGCCATTTTAGCCAGCTCTTCGTCCAGCTTCTCATCGCTGATCTGGATGTTCTCTGCTTCTGCAACTTTCTCAAGTACCAGTCTGCTCTCGATTCTCTTAACAGTCTGCGGTTTCATCTGCTCTTTTAAGGAATCAACGGTAGCGCCTGTAAACTGCATGTACTGCTCCATGGACAGACCCGTGGGACTGGATTCTTCTTGCGAAATCGTCAACCATGTTCTCTACCTGCGTATCGATCATAGCTTCCGGAATCTCCATTGTTGCGTTCTCTACTGCTTTATCTACGACAGCGTTCTCTTTTTCTGTCTTAGCCTGCTCTTCTTTTTTCTTGGTCAGGTTGTCTTTGATTTCTTTTTTGTACTCATCCAGAGTATCGAACTCGGAAACGTCTTTTGCGAAGTCGTCATCAAGTGCCGGAAGCTCTTTTGCTTCGATTTTGTGGATGGTGCATTTGAATACTGCTGCTTTTCCAGCAAGCTCTTCTGCCTGATAATCCTCTGGGAAAGTAACGTTTACTTCCTTCTCCTCTTCCAGAGCTGCGCCAACGAGCTGCTCTTCGAATCCCGGAATGAAGGAATGGGAGCCAAGGGTCAGCGGATAATCTTTTCCAGCGCCGCCGTCGAACGGAACGCCGTCTACAGAACCTTCGAAGTCAAGTGTAACGGTATCTCCGTCTGCTGCCGGACGATCCTCTACATTGATGGTTCTTGCATTTTTCTCCTGCTCTTTTTTCAGCTCAGCTTCTACTTCTTCATCTGTAACGGTTGTGTCAGCTTTTGCTACTTCCAGACCTTTGTACTCGCCAAGGGTAACTTCCGGTTTTACTGCTACAGTTGCGGTAAAGATGAAAGCTTTGCCTTTTTCGATCTGCTCTACGTTGATCTCCGGACGGGATACGATGTCCAGTTTGCTCTCTTCTGCTGCTTTGGAATACTCTTCCGGAACAAGGCTGTTTACAGCATCCTCATAGAATACTGCCGGGCCATACATTTTTTCTACCATAGCTCTCGGAACTTTTCCTTTACGGAAGCCCGGAACGCTGATGTTCTTTTTCTGTTTCTGGTAAGCTTTCTCCAGTGCTTTCTCTAATTCTTCAGCCGGAACCTCAATGGTAAGTTTGGCCATATTCTTTTCTAAATTTTCGACCTGTACACTCATTTTATCAATTTCCTCCTTGATTTATCTGAAAAGCGGCAGAAAACCTGCACACCTCTCCATTCTACAGTCATTTATCGAGTATAGCATACTCTTTTCAAAAAACGCCAGTGATTTTTTTTATATTTCTGTGGTTTTTAGGCTTTTTTTTTAGCAATGAAATACGATTTTTTCCGCCATTTCTTTTGCTTTGTCCTCTCCCTGCAGAACACGGATCAGCTCCAGTGCGAAGTCAGTGGCTGCTCCCATGCCGCGGCCGGTGGTCACATTTTTGTCGGTGACTGCCGGTACATCGAGTACGTTTGCGCCTGCCAGCTTTTCTTCAAATCCCGGGAAGCAGACGGCGTTTTTATCTTTTAAGATGCCCATCACACCAAGGATGCTCGGCGCTGCGCAGATGGCTGCCAGTTTCTTTCCCTGATCGTCATAGGAACGGATCAGCGCTGCGAGCGTCTCGTTTCCGGCCAGATTTAATGTACCCGGCATTCCGCCCGGAAGTACCAGCATGTCTCCGTCATCAAACTCTCCCTCTTCGATGGTTTCATCTGCAAGAATGGTGATTTTGTGGGATCCTGTTACTTCTTTTCTTCCCATAATAGAAACGGTGCATACGTCTTCTCCGGCTCTGCGCAGCAGATCCACCGGGGTCAGTGCCTCAATCTCTTCACATCCGTCTGCCAGAAATACATAAATCTTTGCCATGGTTTTGTCCTCCTGTGTTGTATGATCAGTCTCGTGTGTTTTGTCACGTGATATTCTCTGCTTTTCTTTGTAACAAACCGCCGCTATTATACCACATTTTTCCGCAGAATGCTTGCATTTCATAAAAAATTTCAGGACTTTTTTCGCAAAAAAGCCG
>ENA-OQCJ01000138-OQCJ01000138.1-human-gut-metagenome-genome-assembly--contig:-NODE-138-length-10400-cov-1.074954_pt1 | contig 10400 bp, 9 predicted proteins | sample MGYA00242501_ERZ504584 | MGnify/ENA primary metagenome ERZ504584 (study PRJEB26092, sample SAMD00036341) | human gut metagenome | host: Homo sapiens | study: EMG produced TPA metagenomics assembly of...
CTTCAAAAACGTACAGCGTACTTCCAGAAAGAAAATTCCGTTCGGAATCGGTCAGATCGGTAAATCTTTCCGTAACGAGATTACACCGGGTAACTTCACCTTCCGTACCCGTGAGTTCGAGCAGATGGAGCTGGAGTTCTTCTGCGAGCCTGGCACTGACCTTGACTGGTTCCAGTACTGGAGAGGCTTCTGCATCAACTGGCTGAAGAGCCTCGGCATGAAAGACGAAGAGATGCGTGCAAGAGACCATTCTCCGGAAGAGCTGTGCTTCTACAGCAAGGGAACAACCGATATCGAGTTCCTGTTCCCGTTCGGATGGGGCGAGCTGTGGGGAATCGCAGACCGTACCGATTACGACCTGACCCAGCATCAGAATGTATCCGGACAGGATATGACCTATTTCGATCCAGAGAAGAACGAGAAATACATCCCGTATGTTATCGAGCCGTCTCTTGGTGCTGACCGTGTCGTTCTGGCATTTCTGTGCAGCGCTTATGACGAGGAAGTTCTCGACGCAGAGAAGAATGATGTTCGTACTGTGATGCATTTCCATCCGGCACTGGCACCGGTAAAAATCGGTGTGCTTCCGCTTTCCAAGAGCTGAACGAGGGCGCTGAGAAGGTCTTTGCAGAGCTGTCCAAGAAATACAACTGCGAGTTTGATGACCGTGGAAATATCGGAAAACGGTATCGCCGTCAGGATGAGATCGGTACTCCGTACTGCATCACCTACGACTTCGATTCCGAGACCGATGGTGCTGTTACCGTCCGTGACCGTGACACCATGGAGCAGGAGAGAATTAAAATTGAGGATCTCGATGCTTACTTTGCAGATAAATTTACTTTCTAATCTGGCTTTTTAGTCCGAAAAAAGAGTAGAAAAAAGGATTCCCACTCGCGGGAATCCTTTTTTGTATACTTTGTATTACTCGATAATCGTACCTGTTTTTCCCTGGAATCCGGCGAGTGCGGAATCAATGGAAGTGATGACTGCGGTACGGCCGATGCCTTTCTCAAGGAAAGAAACAGCTGCTTCCATCTTCGGCAGCATGGAGTTTTCTCCGAACTGGCCTTCTGCGATGTATTTCTTCGCGTCAGCAACGGTGATGTGCTCCAGCGGTTTTTCGTCCGGGGTACCGTAGTTGATGGAAACGTTTTCCACGCTGGTCAGGATCATCAGCATGTCTGCGTTCAGCATTTCTGCCATCAGGCCGCTGGTGAGGTCTTTTTCGATGACTGCGGATGCACCCTTTAACTCTTCATTCTGTGGGAGAACCGGGATTCCGCCGCCGCCTGCTGCGATGACAACCTGTCCGGCATCGAGAAGAAGACGGATGGAGTCGATCTCTACGATATCCTGCGGCTTCGGAGCAGCAACGATTCGGCGGTAGCCGTCCTCGGTTTTCGTTACGTAGTTTCCTTTTTCTTCCTCTGCGTCAGCCTCCTCCTTGGTAAGCGTACGGCCGATCAGTTTGACCGGATTGTTGAAGGCATCGTCGTACGGATCTACTTCAACCTGTGTAAGAATCGTGGATGTAGTTTTGAAGATTCCTCTGCGGAGAAGCTCAGCACGGATGGCGTTCTGCAGGTCGTAGCCGATGTAGCCTTCGCTCATAGCGGAGCAGACAGACATCGGGGCTGCGCTGTAGTCGGTGTGCATTTTGCCGAATTCATTCATCGCCATGTGGATCATGCCGACCTGCGGCGCATTGCTGTGGGTGATGACAACATCAGCACCGGCAGCAACGAGATCTGCGATTACTTTTGCGGAACGTTTTACGGCTGCTTTCTGTTCCGGCAGCGTCGTTCCAAGAGCTTTGTGTCCCAGTGCAACAACTATTTTTTTTTCTTTTCATTGGAAGATACCTCTCTTTGCAGTTCATAGATTTTGATACGAAAAAACCAGGCATCAATATAGAACTATTATAAAGTTTATGGGAGCAAAAATCAAGAAGAAACCGACATTGCGCACATTGAAATGTTTTTCGGACTATGGTATTCTATAAAAGTATCTGAGTCGTAGGGATTTGAAACGTGAAAGGGAGGTCCCGGCATGAAAAACATGCGCACGTTACAAAAACGGATCGCATATCAGCTCCAGCAGGGCAGTCTGGATGCGGAAGTTACAGGAATCACATGCGACAGCAGAAAAGTACAGCCGCAGAACGTGTTTGTCTGCATCCGCGGAAACAGGATGGACGGGCACGTATATGCAGAAGAAGCAGTCGAGAGGGGCGCTGCTGTTCTGGTTGCGGAGCGGGAACTGGAAGGGATTCCGGAAAAGGTAACCGTACTCGTAGTAAAGGACAGCAGAGAAGCACTCGCACAGCTTTCCTGTGCCTGGGAGGACGATCCGGCGCAGCACCTTGTGACAATCGGAGTGACCGGCACGAAGGGAAAGACGACGACTGCATATATGATTTACGAAATCTGCGAAAAGCAGGGATCCGCGCAGGACTCATCGGAACGATCGAGACGAGGATCGGGGAAAAAAGCATTCTGTCAGAAAATACAACGCCGGAGCCTGTTGTGCTGCAGAAGCTGTTTTCTGAAATGATGCGGGAGGGCTGCACCCATGTTGTGATGGAGGTTTCCTCGCAGGCGGAAAAACAGCACCGGTGTGATGGATTTACGTTTGATTACGGTGTGTTCACCAACATTGGAAACGACCACATCGGCGCCGGGGAGCATGCATCGTTTGCAGAATATCTGTCCTGCAAAAAGAAGCTGCTTCGCACCTGCAGAACCGGAATTGTAAACCGGGATGACAAAAGGTTTCCGGAGATCATAAGGCAGAGCACCTGCCGTCTGGTGACATTCGGATGCAGGGAAAAAGCTGATTTTATGGCAGCAGATGCAGCACTCGATCAGGCGCCCGGCGTGCTCGGTGTCTCATACCGGGTGCAGGGCGCAGCGGATTTTCCGGTACGGGTAGATCTGCCGGGTCTGTTTTCCGTTTCCAACTCGCTTGCCGCCATTGCGGTCTGCGCGCAGATGGGAATCCCGGAAAAGGCGATGCAGGAGGCACTTTCCGCAGTCCGCGTCCGTGGGCGGTGTGAGGCAGTTCCGGTGTATCCGGAAATGACGCTTCTCATTGACTACGCACACAATGCGATGAGCCTTGAAAGCCTGTTAAAGACACTGCGGAAATACCATCCGAAGCGCCTGATCTGTCTCTTCGGCTGCGGCGGAAACCGCGCGCGAGACCGGAGATTCCAGATGGGAGAGGTGTCGGGGCGTCTGGCGGATCTGACCGTTATCACCTCGGACAATCCGCGGGATGAGGAACCACAGGCGATTCTGGACGATATCCGGACGGGAATCGGGAAACAGAAGGCGCTTTCGTTGAGATTGCAGACCGTAAGGAGGCGATCCGGTATGTGATCGAAAACCGGCAGCCGGGCGATCTCGTGGTGCTCGCGGGAAAAGGCCACGAAACGTATCAGATCCGGAAGGGGAGACGGTACGAGATGGATGAGCGCGTGCTGATCCGGGAAATACTGGAAGAAAGTAAGGGGAATGTATGAGCAGCGTTTACGCTGATGTAATCGTAGATATCACAAATGAAAAACTGGACCGGACCTTTCAGTACAAGGTTCCGCCGGAACTGACAGGGGAGATTGGTCCGGGAACGGCGGTACAGATTCCGTTTGGAAACGGAAACCGCACGATCACCGGCTATGTGCTTTCCGTCGGAAACGAGCCGAAATATCCGCAGGACCGGATGAAGGCCATCCTCGCGGTACAAAAGGATGCGGCGACCGTAGAGACGAAGCTCATCGCGCTCGCCGCGTGGATGCGTCATACGTACGGATCGACGATGATCCAGGCGTTAAAGACGGTGCTTCCGGTTAAAGTAAAGGCGCGCGGGAAAGAAACCCGCGAAATTGCGCTTCTTGCAGATCCTGCGAGATGTGAGGAGCTGCTGGAAAACTACAGAAAGAAAAATTATAAAGCGAGAATCCGTCTCTTAAACGCGCTGCTGGCCCAGCCGGTTCTTCCAGGGCCGGTTGTGAGCAAGAAACTGAAAATCACGGCAGATACGCTGCACGTGATGGAAGAGCAGGGCGTGTTGGAAATCCGCCGTACGAGCACCTGGAGAAATCCGGTATCTGATGTGGCAGGAAGAACAACTGCGGGAAAACCAAACGAACAGCAGCAGGCCGTGGTGGACGGCATTCGAAAGGAATGGGAAGGGCAGAACCGCCCCTGCCTGATCCGCGGTGTGACGGGAAGCGGCAAAACGCTCGTCTATATGGAGCTGATGGAGCAAGTGCTCTCAGAAGGAAAACAGGTGATCGTGCTGATCCCGGAGATTGCGCTGACGTATCAGAACGTGGAGCGGTTCTGCGCACGGTTTGGAACAAGGGTCACGGTGGTCAACTCGCGGATGACACCGTCCGAGCGCGCCGACCAGATGGAGCGCGCGCGGCGCGGGGAGGTCAGTATTATGATCGGTCCGCGTTCCGCACTCTTTGCACCGTTTCCGGATCTGGGGCTGATCGTAATCGATGAGGAGCATGAAACCTCCTATAAAAGTGAAGTGACGCCGCGCTACCATGCAAGGGAGACCGCTGTGCGCCGTGCCGGGCTGGAGCATGCCCATGTGGTGATGGGTTCGGCAACGCCGTCGGTGGATGCTTCTTACGCCTGCGAGACGGGAGCGTACGCGCTGTTCCGGATGGATGCGCGGTACGGAAATGCAGCACTTCCGTCCGTATGATCGCGGATATGCGGGAAGAATTACAGATGGGAAACCGTTCGATTCTGTCCGGAAAACTGCGGGAAGAGATCGAAAAACGGCTTGAAAAAAAGGAACAGGTTGTACTGTTTCTGAACCGCAGAGGCTATGCGGGCTTCGTCTCATGCCGTGCATGCGGCCATGTGATGAAATGCCCGCACTGCGATGTATCACTGACAGCACACAATAACGGAAAGCTCGTCTGCCATTACTGCGGTTATGAAACACCGCAGGTACATGCGTGCCCGTCGTGCGGTTCCCCGTACATCGGCGGCTTCCGTGCCGGCACACAGCAGATCGAGCAGAACGTGAAAAAGCTGTTTCCAAAGGCACGCGTTCTTAGGATGGACGGCGACACGACAAAAACGAAAAACAGTTATGAAGAAATCCTGTCCTCATTTGCGGCGGGGGGAGGCCGATATCCTGATTGGAACCCAGATGATCGTAAAAGGCCACGATTTCCCGAATGTCACGCTGGTGGGAGCGCTGGCGGCGGATCTCTCCCTGAATGCAGTCGATTACCGTGCCGGGGAGCGTACGTTCCAGCTGCTGACGCAGGCAGTCGGCCGCGCCGGAAGAGGCGAAAAGCCGGGAATGGCAGTCATTCAGACGTACCATCCCGAACATTACAGCATTCAGACGGCGGCAGAGCAGGATTACGGGACATTTTATGAGAAAGAAATGGACTACCGCCGTCTGATGGGATATCCACCGGCGGCGGAGCTTCTGGCGATCCACGGAGCCGGGGAGGATGAAGCGCATCTGACGCAGGCGATGGAATACATTCGCAGATATCTCATCCGCATCCGGGGAAACCGCGAAGTCCAGATCATCGGCCCGGCAAGTGAGGCAGTGTCGAAAATCAATGACCTGTACCGCATGGCCGTGTATGTACGCGCGCCGCAGGAAGAGGTGCTGGCAGAGCTGCGGGAAAAACTGGAGCGGTATATCGAGATTAACAAAGGCTTCCGTACCGTTTATTTACAGTTTGACTTCAGCAAGAATGTATTAGTTTTTTCATACTATTTACACATAGATTATTTTATAATAGAAGAGCAAAAGAAAGGAAAAGAATTATGGCAATCAGAGAAATCAGAGTCGTAGGCGACCGCGTATTAACGAAAAAAATGCAGACCGGTGGAGAAGATGACACCAAGAATCAGCGAGCTGATCGACGACATGTTTGACACCATGTATGAGGCAAACGGTGTCGGCCTTGCCGCACCGCAGGTCGGCATCTTAAAGAGAATCGTAGTCATGGATGTGGATGGAACCCCACATCTTCTGATCAATCCGGAAATCCTGGAGACTTCCGGAAGCCAGACAGGAGCAGAAGGCTGCTTAAGCCTTCCGGGAAAATCCGGTACAGTAACCCGTCCGAATTACGTAAAGGTAAGAGCGCTGGACCGCGACATGCAGCCGTTTGAACTGGAGGGAACCGAACTTCTTGCTCGCTGCATCTGCCACGAGTGCGATCACCTCGATGGACATATGTATACAGAAAAAGTAGAAGGCGAACTCTGGGACAACACGTACGATGAGTATGAGGAGTACGAGGACGAAGAGTAAGTCTTAAAATAAAGGAGATGACTTCAGATGAAAGTGGTATTTATGGGAACCCCGGATTTCTCCGTGGGAACACTTGAGGCACTCGTGGAGGCCGGTTATGAGATCACAGGCGTTGTGACCCAGCCGGACAAACCGAAGGGCCGCGGAAAACAGATGATGCCGACACCGGTGAAAGAGGCAGCCGAAAAACACGGCCTTCCGGTCTATCAGCCGCGCCGCGTGCGGGATGCAGAGGCGATCGAGGAGATTCGGAAAATGGAGCCGGATGTGATCGTTGTCGTTGCATTCGGCCAGATTATTCCAAAAGAGATTTTGGACATGCCGAAATACGGATGCATCAACGTTCATGCATCCCTGCTTCCGGCTTACCGCGGAGCAGCGCCGATCCAGTGGGCTGTCATGAACGGCGATGAAGTGAGCGGCGTAACCATTATGAAGATGGATGAAGGCCTCGACACAGGCGATATGCTGACGAAAGTGGAAGTTCCGCTTGCAGCAGATGAGACCGGCGGCAGTCTCTTTGACAAGCTCGCTGCAGCCGGAGCAAAACTTCTGGTGGAGACACTTCCAAAACTTGAAAAAGGCGAAGTGACACCGGAAAAACAGCCGGAGATAAGCACCACAGAGTATGCGCGGATGATCAAAAAAGAAGACGGAAAGATCGACTGGACGAAGAGTGCCGTTGAGATCGAACGTCAGATCCGTGCGATGAGCCCGTGGCCGAGTGCTTTTACAAAAGTAAACGGAAAGAATCTGAAAATCTGGGGTGCCAAAGTCATTGCCATGTTCGGCGGCGATCTGTTCTCGAAAATTCCGGGACAGAATCCGACGAAGAGTGCCGGAAAAGTCTGGGTGGCAGATGAGACAGGCCTCCATGTAAAGACGGGAGACGGCATTCTGGTGATCGAGGAGCTGCAGCTCGAAGGAAAGAAACGGATGAAAACCGCCGATTTCCTGCGCGGCTATGCGATCGAGCCGGGTACCAGACTTGGCGAATAAAAGAGAAAAAGCAACCTGAAGTTAAGGCGGGGAACTGCACAGCGGTGTGATGGCTGCTGTGCCTGAGAAAAAAGGAGAAAAACGATATGGGACTTTTTTATGACAGTACGTATCTGCTGGTGATTCTTGCCGCACTGATTTCCATGGCGGTATCCGCCCGCATGAACACGATTTTCAGCAAATATCAGACCGTCCGCTCGTACAGCGGCATGACGGGACGCGAGGCGGCGATGCGCATTCTGCATCAGGCCGGCATCTACGATGTGACCGTCCGCCACGTATCCGGTAAACTGACCGATCACTATGATCCGCGGACAAAAACCGTGAATTTATCGGATGCGGTTTACGATTCAACCTCGGTCGCAGCGATCGGCGTCGCAGCGCATGAGTGCGGCCATGCCGTACAGCATAATACGGATTACGTGCCGCTGAAAGTAAGAAGCGCCATTGTTCCGGCAGCGAACCTTGGATCCCAGCTTTTCTGGCCGCTGTTCCTGATCGGACTGATTTTCAGCCTTCCAATGCTGGTGAAAGCCGGTATCTGGCTGTTTGTGCTGGCACTGGCATTCCAGGTGGTAACACTTCCGGTCGAGTTCGATGCGTCGAGAAGAGCATTAAAAATGCTCAGTGAGGGCGGTATGGTGACAGAGACGGAACACGACGGAGTCAAGAAAGTACTCTGGGCTGCAGCCATGACATACGTGGCAGCGGTGATCGGTTCTCTGCTGCAGCTGCTCCGGCTGCTGATTTTATCCGGAGCATTTAGGAGAAATGATGACTGATACAATCAATACAAGAGAGCTGATTATGAACATTCTGCTTGAAATGGACAGGGAGAAAACGCCCTGCCATCTTGCTGTAAGGGACGCCCTCGATAAGTACCAGTTCCTGCCGCGGCAGGACCGTGCGTTTATCAAGCGGGTCTGCGAGGGAACCGTGGAATACGGCATCCAGAATGACTACATCATCAATCAGTATTCCAAAATCAAGATCAACAAATGCAAGCCGGTGATTCGTGCAATCTTACGGATGTCGGTGTACCAGATCCGTTTTCTTGACGCAGTACCGGATTCGGCAGTCGTCAATGAGGCGGTGAAACTGGCGGAAAAGAAGCATTTTTACAACTTAAAGGGCTTTGTCAACGGCGTTCTGCGCACGATCGTGCGGGAAAAAGATCATCTGCCGATGCCGAAGGAGAACAATACTACGCAGTATCTTTCCGTGAAATACTCCATGCCGGAATTTCTGGTTGAGGAGTTCGTATCCCAGTACGGAAAAGAAACGGCAGAAACGATGATGGCGGATTTCCTGAAAGAAAAACAGGTGACGATCCGTATCAACCGCTGGAACAATACGATCGAGGAGACGAAGAAAAGCCTGGAAAGCCAGGGGGCAGAGCTGGAAAAAGCGCCGTATCTTGGCGAGGCGTTCTATCTGAAAAACTTTGAGACGATCGCATCACTGAATGCCTTCCAGGAAGGCCGGTTCCAGATTCAGGATGTGAGTTCCATGATGGCGGCGCATCTGGCGGATCCAAAGCCGGGTGACCAGGTGCTGGATCTCTGCGCGGCACCGGGCGGAAAGAGCCTCCATGCAGCAGATAAAATGAGAAATCAGGGATGCGTGGAAGCGCGTGATCTCACTGAATACAAGGTCGATCTGATCCGGGAAAATGTGCAGAGAGCAGGTGTTTCCTGCGTCGTGCCGAAGGTAAAAGATGCGGAACAGCTCGATGCGGAATGGATCGGAAAAGCGGACGTTGTGATTGCGGACCTGCCGTGCACCGGATACGGCGTCATCGGCAGAAAGCCGGATATCAAATATTACGCTTCAAAAGAAAAAGAAGAGGAGCTGGTACGGATCAGCGGGCAGTCCTTGCAAATGCCGCATCGTACGTAAAGCCGGGCGGCACACTGCTGTACAGCACATGTACCGTCAACAGAAAAGAAAACAGCGAGAATGCCGCATGGTTTCTGGAACAGTTCCCGTTTGAAGCAGTCAGTCTGGATGAACTGCTGCCGGATGAGCTGAAAGGCGGAGAAACGGCCAAAGGACAGCTGCAGCTGATCCCGGGGGTACACAAGACAGACGGATTTTTCCTTGCAAAATTCCGGAAAACAGAGGAAGGACGGGCGTAACAGATGGATATTAAATCAATGACCTTAGACGAATTAAAGGACGCCTGCCAGCAGATGGGAGAAAAGCCGTTCCGTGCCAAACAGTTATACGACTGGATGCATCATCGTCTGGCGGGCAGCTACGATGAGATGACGAATCTCTCGCTTGCCTTCCGGGAAAAATTAAAGGAACAGTATCCGCTTACCTGTCTCGAAAAAGTGCAGGTGCAGGAGTCCAAAATCGACGGAACGAGAAAATACCTGTTCCGCCTTAGCGACGGCAACGTGATCGAGAGTGTCTGGATGAAGTACCACCACGGAAATTCCGTCTGCATCTCATCCCAGGTCGGCTGCCGGATGGGCTGCCGCTTCTGCGCGTCCACAATCGGCGGACTCGTGCGGTGCCTGACTCCGTCGGAGATGCTCGACCAGATTTACCGGATTCAGGAGGACACCGGGGAGCGGGTCTCCATCTGGTTGTCATGGGAACGGGTGAGCCGATGGACAACTACGACAATCTGGTGCGCTTCGTGCGGCTGCTTTCGAGCCAGGAAGGACTCAACATCAGCCAGAGAAACATCACCGTTTCCACCTGCGGAATCGTGCCGAATATGTACAAATTGGCAGATGAGGGACTCCAGATCACCCTGGCACTTTCCCTTCATGCGCCGAACGATGAAAAGCGCCGCGAGCTGATGCCGATTGCCAATAAATATTCTATTGATGAAATTCTCGATGCATGCCGCAATTACTTTGCAAAAACAGGCCGTCGGATTACATTTGAGTACTCTCTCGTTGGCGGGAAAAATGACAGCGAAGCCGATGCAAAAGAGCTTTCCGCGCGGATTTCGGATATCAACTGTCATGTAAATCTGATCCCGGTCAACCCGATCAAAGAGCGCGATTACGTGAAATCAACGAAAAAAAGTCGTAGAGAATTTCAAAAATAAACTTGAAAAATACGGAATTAATGTT
>ENA-OQCJ01000139-OQCJ01000139.1-human-gut-metagenome-genome-assembly--contig:-NODE-139-length-10399-cov-0.958333_pt1 | contig 10399 bp, 15 predicted proteins | sample MGYA00242501_ERZ504584 | MGnify/ENA primary metagenome ERZ504584 (study PRJEB26092, sample SAMD00036341) | human gut metagenome | host: Homo sapiens | study: EMG produced TPA metagenomics assembly of...
GAGAGAACAGCGGCCGCAAGGGCTACCAGAAATAGAGGTGATAGGAATGTTAGAGAGTAGCGGACACGATCACAGTAGACGGGTACACGACCCGGAAGGTATCAGCCCAACAGCTACAGCTGTGGCGGGTGGTACACATCATATTAAAATCTTCGATCATACGAAGTATAGAGTAAGAAAACTTACGCCGACGGAATACGGCAGATTACAAGCGTTTCCTATGGATAGATGGAAACAGGTTGTAAGTAATTCACAGGCGTATAAGCAGTTCGGAAACGCTGTTACCGTAACGCTGGCGGAAGGTATTGGTAAGTCTGTTATTAGTTATCTGGACAGCGTTTTAGGGGGTGCGACAGTTTGAAAAACGATTTTATCATACGTGGAAAGGAGCTACGCTTTTTGTAGAAGCGCCGCCAAACGTGGGCTATGGTTCCGTGGAAGTAAACTAGACGCTGCGGATATGGACTTAGTTAAGTCCTGGCCTGGTACATGGTTTTCCTTTATCCACAAAAGTAATGGACAGCTTTATATAAGAGCGACCGCCCACCGTGTCGGCGGTAAGGTAGTAAATGTTCCGGGCTTTGAACAGAAGCAGCCACTTTTACATAGGGTTATATCGAAGCCGGAACGCGGACAGAACACAATCTTTAAGGACGGCAATAGCTTAAATCTTACCAGGGATAACCTTATTAACCTTCCGATCGGCGAAAGCTACATACCGGTAGAGCCTACCGGTCCAGAATACGCCGACATGGTTAAGGGTGTCCACTACCGGAAAGATAAACAGCGTTACGAAGTCCGGTGTTTCTACAAAGGAAAAGCCCATAACCTGGGGGTTTATAAGGACGTCGGCGTAGCGAACGAACACGCTACGGACTTCCGTAACCTGGGACCAGACGGCTACCTTGCGAAATACGGAAAGTGGGGTACAGTCTAATGGCATTATATGAAGGTGGTTTATTAAAAGTAGTCCGAAAACTTGACGGAAAAGGGCGTTTACAGCTTCCGGGGGGATTTTTAGGGAAGCTGTAGGGTTTGCCTTAGACGAAGAAGTGGAAATAACCGCGGTTATGCTGAAAGACGGCAAAAAACCAGCGCTTATGATAACAAGAAAGGAAGGTAATACAAAATGACAGCAAAAGACTTAAGATCGCTACTTTATGACGTGCCAGACAATAGCGAAATTGTGATACTGAATGAAAACGCACCGATCAAAGGAGCTGTACCGGTATATCAGACTTTTACCTTTAAAGCGGACGCCGGTAGCAAAGTGGTACTTATGTATCAGAGTAAAAACGGAAAGGAAGGTACGAAGTAATGGATATTAAAGAACGTATTGAGAAAGCAAAAGAAAGACTGGAAGCCGCTAAAAATGCAAAGACAAAGGCGGAAACACAGCTGGAAGCCGCACAGGAACAGTGTGATAAGGTCGTAGAAGAAATGAAGCAGTTAGGCGTTACCCCGGATACGATCGAAGCAGAGATTACCCGCTTGTCGGAATCCGTAGAAGAAAACCTTAAGAACGTGGAAAGTAACATACCGGAAGTTTAGGGGGTAGCTTATGGGACTTATGGATTTTTTTATCCGTCCAGAGCCGATAAGCTATGGTACTGCGAAGGGTTTAAACACTTTGCAGATTAACCGTATAGCTGCTGATCTTCGTACCGCCAGGGACAAGGTTAATAACCAGATGGCGAAACGCGAATTACTGGAAAAGCAAAGAGAAGCAGCGGTAAAGGTAAAGACGGAAGCGGAAGAACAGTTAGGCGTGTTTGGACTGGTACAGATTCTTTTACAGAAGACCAGCGACTACGCCAGACAACAGGTAAAGGTAAGAATAGAAGATATAGTAAGCGAAGCGCTTAACGTGGTCTTCGGTGGAAATCATAAATTTATGATCGACCTTACCTTAAGAGGTAACCAGCCTATCGCTGAATACTACTTAAACGACGACAGCGTTATTACGAAGCTGGAAAAGCCGGATTATGACCGCGGCGGCGGAAAAATTGATATTATCGCCCTTGCGCTTCGTCTGGCAGTCGGCGAAATGGAAGGCGTAGACGGTCCGTTATTCCTGGACGAAGTAGGTAAGCACGTATCAAAAGAGTACGCGCCGTCGGTAGCATATTTCTTAAAAGAGTATAGTGCTACTTTTGGAAGACAGATTATCCTTATCACACATAACGCCGACCTTGCAGAAATCGGGGAAGTAAGTTTAGCTGTGAAGCGTTCCCAGAGTGGAGAAAGCGAGGTGTCCGTATTATGAAAAAACATTGTATAGACTGTGGGATTATCTTCTATTACGGACGACCAGACCAGGTACGGTGTGAGTGTTGCGAAGACGATAGAAAGGGGGACGAAGAAGATGGTTAAATTTTTATTCGTGGGCGATCTACACTTACGCGGCACGAACCCCAGAAACCGTATAGACGACTATAAGGAAGCCGCGAAACAGAAGCTTAAGGAAGTTTTTAAGATAGCTGTAGACAATGCTGTAGACGCGATCTTACAGCCTGGGGATATATTCGACCGGCCGGAAGTTGGTATAGCCGTTCTTCTGGAATTTGCAGAAGTGTTAAAGGAAAGTCCGGTAAACATTTACTGTACACTGGGTAACCATGATATTTACGGATACAACGTAGATAGCTACTACCGTACCAGCTTAAGGCTTTTGGAAATGCTGGTACCACAGCTTACGGTTATCAGAAGCGCCAGTGACAAGCCTATTTATCTGGCAAAGGGACACTACAAGGTGTATCTGACTGCTACGCCATACAGTAAGGATATGGACATAAACGGCTACGGATATGGCCCGGACGTAGATTACCCGGAAGGTAACCGTATCGGGGTACATATAGCGCATGGTATGTTATTAGACCACCACCCACCGTTTGACCGATACAGTGATTTATATAAGGTGGACACGACTGCCGATATTATCCTTACTGGACACGATCACTTAGGCTATGGAATTTACCATAGAAGCGCCGACGACAAACTTTTTGTAAATCCCGGCAGCCTGTTACGTATGTCGGCTTCCGTTAATGAAATGGAACGACAGATAAGGGTAGCACTGATTAAGATAGACGAAATCAGTGGAAAATATGAAGCGGAGTTTATACCGGTGTCATGTGCAAAGTCTGGGGAAGAAGTCTTAGATCGTAGCCGTATCGAGGAAGAAAAGGAACGACAGTACGCTATGGATAACTTTAGCGCACTTATCCAGGGCCACACCGGTAATAAGGTTCTTATGGATATTAACCAGATTATCGACCAGGTAGCAGCCGAAGAAAAGTATAGCCCGGAAGTAGTAAAGACGGCTTTACAGATCATTGATAGACAAAGGGAGCTTGTAGCGGTATGAAGGTAAAATTTTGGACTTGTGGTAACTGTGGACACGAAGAACCGATTACAGATAACGATTTACAGGAACTTAACCCGGTGGTTTCTTCCGCTGGTGCTATAAAAATCAGCTGCCCGAACTGTGGCGCCTATACGATCAGTAAACCATTTGACAGTTCTTGTATGGGTGGGTCGTTCCTGGTGGTACGCCCACATATCCGAAAGGGGGCGAAGCCGTGGCCGGTAAAAAGATAAACGCTTTCAATGAACTTTGTAAAGATATTATGATCGCAAATATGGCGGATACATTGAAAGCTTACGGCGGCTTCCCGGAACTGGAAAAACAGGTTTACGACTTAAAGGCATGTACCGTTATGGAAGTCGCCAGCGCGGTACCTATTGTACAAAATGTCGTTATATCTGCCGTAGTTAAAACAGCTGTAGAACAGACAAAAGCACAGGAAAAAGAACAGGAGCAGAGAAACGGTATTTTAGGTAGCTTTACAAAAACATTATGCAATTAAGAAAGGGGTAAGACAATGCAGATACTCAAATTAAAAGACGGCGTGGACGTCGAAAGTCTTAGAAAGTATGGCTTTAAGACCGGTAAAGAATGGGCCGCCCAGGGGGAACGTTGTTTTCTTCCAGAAGTAGGTATGTCCTATCAGTATGAATGGTTCCATGTGTTCGCTATGGACGAAGAAGAACCGGAAAAGATCGCTTATACAAGTGATGAATTTAGTATTCCGCGTATGCAGCTGTATGTACGTGATCGCCACGTATGCTGTAGTTGTTCCGTGGAAGGTACCTACCACATTGATAACGACGATATGGAACCGTTGTTTACCGTGTTATTCGATATGATAACCGACGGCATTTTAGAGAAAGCAGAGGTATAAAACATGAAAGAAGAATTACAGAAACTTATTGAACAGTACGGCGCGGACGCCGTAGCAAAGGCGGCAGCCGAAGCCTTGAATAAGCACGTACCGACCATTAACACTCCGGTAGTGACAGACGAACAGTTGATTAACACTATCTCACAGCTGGACGCTGCTGTTACGGATATTCTGGAAGCCGGACGTAAGAATGAAGAAACCTACCAGAATAAAGTCGAGTTAGCCAGACGCGCCCGCCAGCTGGAAACTTCTATACAGATCACAGAAGCAGAAGCTATTAACACGATCTGCGGAACCGGTAAGGACGCCTACGGTATTATTCCTTACCCGGACGGTACCCATGTAAGGGTAGCTGTTACAAACGATACCCAGCGCGACGCCTTCCGTAGACACTTTAGCGCTGCCGAACGTAAAGAACTGGCAAGCGTGGAAGCAGATATTAAGGCTATCGAGGTTTCCCAGTTCAAGACCAGGGAAGACCTGGACGCAAAGAAAGAAGCCTTAAGCTGTATCAGAGCAAAGGCACAGTTACAGGCCGCCGCACTTACCTACCTTGCGTAATGAGAAACAGGCGGAACGTAGACAGCGTGGCGAAGACTTCCAGGAAGAATGTAGAAGAAGCTGGCGGCAGATACCAAACTTATGGCGGTTACGCATTACAGACGGTGGAAACTTGGGTACACGGCCAGCGGACGAACTGGTACTTCTGGAACACGTAAATTTACTTTGTGAGGAAAAGAGAACGGACGGCGACCAATTTAAGTTGTCAATGTTACGCACCGACCAGCTTACAGGTCTGATAAATTTTGAAAAGGCATTAGACAGAAATATAGGGCTTGTCCTGGTATCTTTCCTTAACGAAGCTGTAGACGTTGCCTACGCTTTCCGGTTGGTTCATGCTGTGGCATACATGAACCAGAAAGGACGGCGTTATATAACGCTGGAAGAACTACAGCAAGGGAAAATAGAAGCTATCAATCTTCCACGGATAGAAATAAACGGCGAACGTGGATACGATTTAAAGGGGGTGCGAGATTGCACGTATACGAAAGCAATAACATAAGGGTAAGTGGCTATCCGCTTCCCTTGAAACTGAAAATAGTAGACGATCTTACAATAGATAACCCGGCATACTTAAAAGCGAAGTACCAGCGTCGCCCTACCTGGGGCATAGACCAGAAGCTACAGCTTTTTACATATGACAACGACGGAAGCTTAATACTTCCCCGTGGTTATGCAGATCGTTTATATAGTCTTATTCCAGAAACAACGACGTCCGTTAAATGGGATAAGGAACAGGTAGAAGGGGAACCGGTAGACTTCGGACCGTGGAACGAAAACTTCCAGATCAGAGATTACCAGCACCCGCTTATAGATAGCCTGTTACGTAAAAATGGTATCGGGGTTTCCCCGGCGGGGTCCGGTAAAACTATCATGGGTATGCGATATATCTACGAAGTTGGGCGCCCGACCTTATGGCTTACCCATACCAGAGATTTAGTGTATCAGACCAGGGACAGGGCGTTATCTACACTGAAAGGCGTAGGCCGTGTCGGTATCCTGGGGGACGGTATAGAGGACTTCGGCGACCGTAAGCTTATTATAGCGACGGTACAGACGCTTAAGGCAAAACAGCGACTTGTAGAAAAGCTGAAAGAATTTATAGGCGTCGTCGTGATCGACGAAGCACACCACTTCCCCAGTACCCAGTTTTTAGATACCGCCGCCCAGTTTCCGGCGAAGCGTATTATAGGACTTACGGCCACACCGAAGCGTAAAGACGAAATGGAACAGCTTATGTACTTAGGTATTGGACCGGTACTACATGAGGTTCCACGAACCGCCCTTTACAAAGACGATCAGCTAGTTTTACCAGAAGTAAAGTTTGTCTACACGTCCTTCACTTACGGGAATGAAGATAGCGCCGACGGAAACATAGACGCCGGTGGCGAAGACCTGGATTACCAGGACATTTTATACCGACTTTTTGAAAACGAAGACCGGTTAAACTTGGTAGCCCAAAGTATTGTAGACGCGGTTAAAATACGGTCAGTCTATTGTACTTTCCGAAAGCGTAAGGTACTGCTTTAGGCTGAAAGAGAAAGTAGACAAGCTGCTTCTGGAACAGGGCTATAGAGGTTGTAAGACCGCTGTAGTGCATGGCGGACTTACCCGGTATATCTGGAAGGTAGCTAGTGGAAAACGACAGGCCGAAGCCCTGGCAGCTGACTACGGTACAGAATGTAAGTATGACGGAAAAGCCAGAAGGTGGAAAGTAAAGACGCCACAGTATACCGAAGAAGAATTTAAGAAGTGGCAAGTTACCAAAAAGAAACGACAAGAGATTTTAGACCAGTGTAGGGAAGGAAAAGTAAATATTCTTTTTGCTACACAGTTAGCCCGTGAAGGTTTGGGACATACCTAGCTTTGCGTAGGGCATACAGTAACACCAAAACGTGGGGACGGAAAGAGTAACACCGGTCTTAATCTGGAACAGGAAATAGGCCGTATTATGAGAAAGGACCCACAGAACCCGGATAAAAAAGCGGTATGGTTCGACTATGTGGACGCTTCTGTAGGCGTTCTGAAAGGTCAATACTACAGCAGAAGAAAGGTATATAAGCGTCTGGGTATTAAGTTATCATCTAAGCCGAAAAGCGCCGAAAAGGACGTTATAGACGGTTTACTGGATAGTATTAAATTTTAATTACGAAAGGAAGTATTTATTATGAGTGAGAACACAACACAGAACATGGACGTAGCAGCAAAGAACGCCGGAACAGAAGAAGTAGCGAGTACAGCGATCGCAAAAGCCGCGGAAACAGCTGTAGCAGAGGTTAAGCCGAACGGCGCCGCATATATTACCACACTTCTTAATAACACTTTTGAGGAGTTCCAGAAAGCAAACGACGGTTTAGACCTTGATTTTGTTTACATGGGTTCCTGGCTGACTGTGGATAAGAAGGGGGATTTTGTGGATAAAGACGACGACAGTATTAAATATAAAGATCATATCGACGTCATTATTGGAAAAGGTGAAAAAACGTTGGTCTTTATGGGGATTACAGAACAGTCCAGAAGACGGTCAGCTGATCGTAGCTTGCAGAGAGAAAGAAGACGCCGTACAGCAGCTTACAGCGTGGTTACAGGAGAACCCGGAAGCAGCAGAACGCTACAGCGTGGAAGACCTGGAACTTCGTTATATGGCTTCTGTAGTTCCTGTAGACGCCCTTTCTGAAGCCGACGGTATCCCGAAAATTTATATTATGTCCTTCGCCCCTACCGCTACGATCGCCTACGGTAAGTATGCTATGAACGTATTCCGTGGAGCGTATAAAAAGATCGGTATTCCGGCACGTACAGGACTTACCAGCGTGGTTACCAGACTGTCTACAGAAGAACAGCGTAGCCGTACAGACGCTTCCGTATCATGGCTGGCTATCAAATTTGAAGCTATGGGAGTATTTAACCCAGAAGACTATACACAAAGTAAAACAGGGGCCTTAAGAAATGGCAAACAAAATAAAGAATATGTGTACGTGGATTGTTACCAGTGCGACGAAAACGGAAAAAGCAGTCCGTGGAAGCGTAAACACTTGGACGACGTACCGAAGTGGCAACACGAAGAAGCAAAGGACTTTAATTGTTTTGCCACGGTCCAGAAATACGCAAATGAGAAGAAGACAGAGGGGGAAGACTTCTTAGCCCCCCTGTACTTCGACCTTGACTATAGTGAAAATCCGGCAGTAGCCCAGGAAGAAGCTATTAAGCTGGTGGAGTTCTTCACCGGGGAACTTGACATACAGGAACAGGACTTACATATTTACTTTTCCGGGTCTAAGGGCTTCCATATTCTGGTAGACGAAAGAGCGTTAGGAGTAGAGCCTAGAAAAGACTTACAGAGAGTATATAAGCATATTGCCGGATACCTTCGTTACAGGTTAGGAGAAGTACAGGAACAGGAAGACGAAAACGGACGACCTGTAGAGTATACAGAACCTTTAAAAAGCTGTAGACCTTGTGGTTTATACCGTAAAACGTATGTTACGTCTTCCATATTCCAGACACCAGAAGACCGGGCTTTATAAGATCGAACTTACCTTACAGCAGCTTAAGGAATTGACATTAGACGAAATTAAGGAAAGAGCGCGTACCGGCCAGCCTATCCAGAGAGAAAGAAAAGACGGTACAGTAAAAGACCAAAAGCTGGGATATTCTACGCGGACAAGTTACACGAATACGAAGAAGCCGCCGCTACGGTATCTGATAAGCGAAATAAAACAGAATATGTTTTCGTTAAAGATAAACCGCCGGTATGTGTAGAAGACATTCTTAACAATGGCTGGAAGAAAGACGGTGATCGTAATAACGCCACTGTGCAACTTTGCTGTTACTTTAAGGCAGCCGGATACAAAAAAGAAGAAGCTACAAGTATCCTGGAAGACTGGGTAGTAAAGTTTACCAGCGCGGACAGTCGGTACAGTATCCAGCAACGTAAGGCGAACACCAGAAACGTTATAGAAAGTGTTTACGGAAGTGAAAAGGACTACCAGTTTGGGTGTGCTTTTATACGATCACTTCACGGCGAAAAGAAGAAAGGCGACAACGATTACGACAGGGTACCATGTGCCGGTGATATGTGTCCTTGTATTAAGGGTAACACCGACGTAGCCGAAGAAGCTATAAACCTTCCGCTTGCGAAAACTTCCGACGCTTCCCTTACAGGTAAGCTGATTACGACCCGTGTAATGGTGGCAGGTAAGAAGCATACGCCTTACGTTGTCCCGAAAAAAGTAGAGTATTCATGTTGGGGACAAGAAAAATGTAAAAAGTATGGCTGTCCGCTGCTGAACATTCCTACAGCTACGGCATATAAGGAACTGAACGCTCATAACCGTGAACTTATTCAAATGACAGAAACGGGCGACGACAATATAAAGGGAATCCTTCGAGAGATCAGCGGGATACCGTCTTGCGGAAAGTACGATACTTCCATTGTGGAAACGATCAACGTAGACGAACTTCTGGTTATTCCTATGGCAGAAGAAGACGGCGTTAAAGAAGACGATACCGGAAGCTATGTACTTCGTAAGATTTACGCTATCGGTGGTATGAAGATTGAAACGAATAAATACTATGAGATCAGCGGTTATATGTACCCACACCCGAAGAACCAGGAAAGTACCATTCTGGTAACGAACGCGACACCTTTACAGGACGTCGTAGAAAGCTTTTCCTTGACCGAAGAAGTCCGGGAAGAACTGGACAGCCTTAGACCGGAAAGTATGACAGTGGAAAATATCGTATCGAAGCTGGGAACCACACTTAATGATCTGACATATAACGTAACGCATATCGTAGAGCGCGACGAAGTTCTTTTAGGTCTGCTGCTGGTTTACCACAGTATTTTACGTTTCCGTGTTCCGTGGGATACCGACCCTATAAGGGGGTGGGTAGAACTTAAGATAGTCGGCGATACTGGTACCGGTAAGTCTGCTTTAGTCGAAAAAATGATGAAATATATCGGACTTGGTAACCGTGTAAATGCAGAGAGTACAAGCCGTACCGGTCTTACTTACAAAATGGAACAGGGTAACCGTGGAAGCTGGTATATCGTCTGGGGTGCCTGGCCGTTGGCAGATAAAGAGCTTATATGGGTAGACGAAGATACCGGCATAGAAAAGGACGAATACGGGGAAATGACCCTTGCAAGATCAGACGGTAAGCTGGAAGTTAAGAGAGCCGTTACAGCTGAAACGCCTTGTAGGGTAAGGGCCATTCTTTCTGGTAACGCGCCGAAAGGTAAACGTCTTTCCGATTACGCCCAGGGTGCCGAAAGCTTAAAGGACGTCTTTAACAATGAGGATATACGACGCTTCGACTTCGCTATATTTATGAGATCGACCGACGTAGACCCGGAAAAGTATAACCGGTCGCTTCCGTCATTTCCGCGAACCATGAGCGACGACGCCTTAAAAAATAATGTGTTATTCGCGTGGAGTAGAACACCGGAACAGGTTGTATTTTTACCCGATACTGTAGACGCCATTCTGGAAACAGCTACGAAGCTGTCTAAGGTATACGGAAACGCTACAGATATTCCGCTGGTATCGCCTTCCGATCAACGTAACAAGGTGGCACGTTTGGCCGTGGCCCTT
>ENA-OQCJ01000140-OQCJ01000140.1-human-gut-metagenome-genome-assembly--contig:-NODE-140-length-10326-cov-1.204726_pt1 | contig 10326 bp, 7 predicted proteins | sample MGYA00242501_ERZ504584 | MGnify/ENA primary metagenome ERZ504584 (study PRJEB26092, sample SAMD00036341) | human gut metagenome | host: Homo sapiens | study: EMG produced TPA metagenomics assembly of...
TTTTTTCCCTTCTTGTGATTTTCTTTACTCTTTCCCGACTGATAGTCCAGAAACAAATTAAAAGAAGAAAACAATGAAGAAACTTTTTAGGCATCCTCGTATTCATCAGCATTGCGCTGAGTGCCAATGCACAACTTTTATGGAAAGTATCCGGTAAAGGATTAGAGAAACCATCCTATATTTTCGGTACTTACCATCTCTCTCCACTCAGCATCAAGGACAGCATCGCCGCCATGCCGCAGGCCATGAACGAAACCACCCAAGTCTACGGTGAGGTCGTGATAAGCGAAATGGCGACTCCCGCCTTCATGCAAAGCATGCAACAGCAGATGATGATGCCCAAAGACACCACGCTGCAAAGCCTCTTTACTCCCGAGCAATACGAAGAAGTGGGTAAAGTTGTAAAAGAGAATATGATGGTAGACATCGCCATGCTTGCTCAACTGAAACCGGCTGCCATCAACCAGCAGCTTGTCGTCCTGCTCTACATGAAACATACTCCGGGCTTCAACCCGCAAGAACAGCTCGACACTTACTTCCAGCAGCAGGCCGGACAGCAAGGCAAGAAAGTTGGCGGTCTGGAAACAGCCCAGTCACAAATAGACATTCTGTTCAACAGCCAGACGCTGCAACGCCAGGCAAACCTCCTCTACTGCGCTATCAGTGACATCGAGAAAGGCATCGACCAAAGCAAACGCCTGATTGCCGCTTATGAAAAGCAAGACCTGGATGCCATGTTGCAACTGATGGAAGAGCGCGACGGCAATTCATGCGACCCGCTGCCCGGTGAGATGGAAGCCATGCTGGATAACCGCAACAAGGCATGGGTTGAAAAGATGCCTGCCATCATGACGGAAGCCCCCACCCTTTTCGTAGTCGGTGCCGGACACCTGCCCGGAGACAATGGAGTGCTGAACCTTCTGAAACAACAAGGATACACCATAGAAGCCATGAAATAAATCCTCTAACAATTCTCTCTAACAACAACTTTTAATGGCAGACTATACAAAGCGTGACGGTCAAATACCATCACGCTTTGTTTATATATACACTTTATTGTCCTCATCATACTGTACATCCCGAAAAATATACTACTTTTGCACCAAAGTCTTGGCTGTTATAGTGATAACGTCACTTTTGACTCGATTCGATAAGAACGCAAGAAGCGAAAGTTATTATCCCTGCTATTCGGAATCTGGAAAATTCTCTTAAACACCGCAGGATAATAGCAACAGTTTCTTCACGTCTATGTTATTATATACTTAGGCGTAGGGGCTGTTGTCTATTAACGGTGTGGGCATTTTCCAGAGCCTCGAATGCAGATAGACAATAACAGTCCTCGCGCTTTTTATATAATAACCTTCGTCAATGAGGACAGACGAAATGAAAGACACCGCGTATGCATCTTACATTATTTGGAGAAGTACAGTTATTTCTGTTAATTGCCGTTACATCTGCAAGCTTTCTATACTGGATAAATCATAAATACAAAAGTCTGAACAGACAGATTATCCGGGCAATAGACATTCCAGTATATCTGCTGAACAGACAAGGTATTGTCGTAAAACTACTTAATACACCTACCGAAAAGGCGAACAGACTTCCATTTCTGAATTCGGGAGTTCTAAATATCAATAATTTAGTGACAGACGCCGATGAATGCCGGAAATACATGACGTCGCTGTTACGCGTACTGAATACCCGCACTTCGGACAGCCTGATCCTAAAGATAAGAGTGGAAAGTAGTGAAGAACTATATATCGCAGTGCGCATGGTCTACCTCAACAGAAATTATGCCATGGCCTTCATACGCGACATTACGGAAGATGAAGTCCAACGCCGGGAAAACGAAAAATACCGTTTCTTCCTTGAAAGTATTCTGGAGAACCTCCCCATCGCCACTACAGTAAAAGACAAAAACGACGAAGGACGCTACCTGATATGGAACAAAAAAGCGGCAGAGATGATGGAAGTCCCCGCTGAGGATATTGTGGGACACTATGAAGAGGAGTTCAAACCCCTAATGCAAGATAATTTCATTCAGGAGACAGACAAAGAAGTCGAAGAGTCGGAAACTCCCCAGTCCTACATCAAACACTTTGTCAATCCCAAAGGCAGAGAGTATGTTCTGTCGTTTCACAAAACGCTGGTGTCCTACAACAAAGGAAAAGAGAGATGGATTGTCAGTTCTGCACTGGATATCACCGAACTACTGGCAGCCAAAGAGAAAGCAGAAGAAGCCAGCCGCCTGAAATCGGCTTTTCTTGCCAATATGAGCCACGAGATACGTACTCCACTAAACGCCATTGTCGGATTCTCCTCCATACTTTCCGATTATATACAAGACGAAGATACAAAGGAATACATACATATCATCGAAGAAAACACCCAACTGCTGCTGCAACTGATTAATGATATTCTCGACCTGTCACGCATCGAAGCCGGCATTCTCGAATTCACAGAAGGAGATATGGATGTAAACAAGACGCTTGATGAAATGCAGACGATAGCAAAACTGAAACTTCCGTCCGAAGTCGGTATACGTCTCCTGCCCGGTGCGGATTGCTATATCATTCGCACAGTTCCCAAGCGGGTAAGACAAGTACTGAACAACTATCTGTCAAACGCCCTCAAGCATACGGAAGAAGGTTTCATCGATATTGGTTATCACCTGCCGCAAGAAGACAGGATCCGCTTCTTTGTCCGTGATACCGGTTGCGGCATTCCTCCCGAAAAGCAAAAGGATGTATTCGAACGCTTTGTCAAGCTAAACAGCTTTAAACAAGGCACGGGCCTCGGACTCTCCATCTGCACCATGATTGCCGGGAAAATGAACGGAAAAGTAGGTGTCAGCTCTATTCCGGGGAAAGGTTCCGAATTCTGGTTCGAAATACCCTATCAACCTGCCGGAAGCCAACCTGCATAGAAAAGCCCGCCACTGACATGAACTCTGTCAACAGCGGGCAACCTAAACCATCACCGATGTTATCCTGACTCACAATACCTATCGAAGACTAAACTGCAGTTTACCTCCCTGCACCAGTTCTTCATGAGTGATACGATATCGGGACAGTTTTTTTCCTCCCAGCTTCATCTCGCGGATATATAGAGATTCTGCCGACGGACGTTCCGTCTCTATTACCAGTTGGTCGCGTCCCCAATACTTAGGGTCGAGCTTTATGGACACCTTATCAAATACCGGAGTAGATAGCGTATAAGCCGGTTCTCCGGGACAATCCGGATAAAAGCCCATCATATTGAAGATAGCCCAAGCGGACATCGTTCCGGTATCATCATTGCCGGGAATTCCGTCGGGGGCATTCTTGAAATACTTCTGCAAAAGGCGGTGCAGCTCTTTCTGCGTGCGCCACTCCTCACCCTTGAAATAAGAGAAAAGATGGGCGTATGCAATGTCCGGTTCGTTGGCAGGGTCGTACAGCCCTTCGTCGAACACGCGCTGAAGCTTGTCTACAAACGGCTTCTTTCCACCCATGAGCCGGGCAAGCCCTTTCACATCGTGGGGAACATAGAAAGTATAGTTCCAAGCATTGCCTTCGTGGAAGCCGGGGCTGGGCTCAAAATTCTCACCTTCCATAGGATTGAAAGGAGCATAGAATTCTCCGTCCGGCAAGATGGGACGGAAAGTACCGTACTCCTTACAGTAATAATGCTTGTAGCCCAGCGAACGTTCGTGGAACAGACGGGCATCCTCCTTCTTGCCAAGCGCAGCAGCTATGCGCGACAAGGCATTGTCGGCAATATAGTATTCCAGGGCATGTGAAACGGAATTGTCATACTGCTCCCGCAGAGGCACATATCCCAATGACACATAGTCGTCATTGTCCGGACGGAGCAGGTTCTCCGCCCCCGGCAGGGTGGCTCCCTTGCGCATGGCCTCGTAGGCCAGTTCTATGTCAAAGTCGCGCAGACCTTTCAGCCAGGTGTCGACGATGACGGGGATGGAAGGGTCACCTTCCATGGTCAGCGTCTCACGGCCGTAGAGTTCCCATTTGGGAAGCCAGCCGTGTTCGCGGTACATGTCGAGCATGGAGCGCACCATCTGCAATTGCCGTTCGGGATATACTAGCGTAAGAAGCTGGTGCACATTGCGGTAAGTGTCCCACAAGGAAAAGACGGTATAACGGTCGCCTTTGGTGGTCAGAATTTTGTCACTCTCCATAGCGGGATACTCCCCGTTCACATCTTGCAGGATATTGGGATGTATCAGCGTATGATAGAGTGCCGTATAAAAAACGGTTTTCTGCTCTTCCGTACCTCCTTCCACAAGGATGCGCGAGAGGTCATCGTTCCAGCAACGACGGGCTTCCTCCAGCACTTGGCTGAAGTTCTTTCCCTGCTGCTCGATATCCAAATTGAGCCGGGCATTCTCTATACTCACAAAAGAGACTCCCATCTGTACTTCCACTTGCTCGCCCTCTTCAGTATGGAATGTAAGGTAAGCGCCGATGTCATCTCCTGCCAGCTCTTTCCCGTAGCCGGTGTAAAGTTTGTAGCGTCCGTTATCGGGATCCCATTCGGCCTCCACACCGGTCATGGGGCGTTGCTTCTTCCAGTAGCCCGAAGCAGCAGGCTGCTTGTTGACACGCATCACAAAGTAGATGGGGAAAACGGCCTGCGGATTATAGCAGAAAGTACCCAGCAGCTTCATACCTTCAAACTCGCACTCACCCGTCCGACGCAGAAAAGCTCCCGATTCATTGGTCAGACCTTCGCCCAGATTCAGCAGTACATGGCTTTGCCCAGCAGGAAAGGTGAAACGCGCCACACCCGTGCGGGGAGTTGCCGTCACTTCCGTCTTCACATTGTAGCGGGTCAGGAAGTTGCTGTAATATCCGGGGGATGCCTGCTCGTCCTTATAGCGGCTTCCATACTCCTTATAATCCACGGACAACTCTCCCGTAGTGGGCATCAGCAGCAAAGAGCCCAATTCCGGACAGCCCACACCGCTCAAATTGACATGCGAATATCCGGTGAAGAAACAATTGTGATACTCATAGGGAGTGGACCACCAGCGGGCATCTTTATCGTATTTGTTGTCCTCCGAGCCCATCACGTTGAAGGGCACTACGGACATCATTCCATTGGGACAGACGGCTCCCGGATTTGTAGTGCCGAAGTTGGTGGTACCAATAAAAGGATTCACATAGTCCGTCGGTTGCTTCTCCGCAGCCATAGATGCCGTGAGCATTCCAAAGGAGATGATACAGAAAGTAATCAGTCGTTTCATAATATAGTAGGGATTTGTTCTTTATTAGTTAGTGAGCACGCTACCCATGCCGGTGTCATTGCATGCACTCTGCAGCGTTACTGCAAACGGTCTGCAGTGACACTGCAAACTACTTTGCAGTAGCGCTGCAACAACTTTGCAGTAACGCTGCATCAGCTTTGCAGTGGCGCTGCAACGGCTCTGCAGTATCACTGCAAAAAAGCATGCAGTATCTTTGCAGTGATATTTCACTAAGTATAAGACAGTTACGGCAGACGTTTTTCAGCAATACCAAGCGCCTGCCAACTGCTTGGTGCTTACAAAATACTTGTGCGCTTCGTGAACTCCAGAATCTCGCGGATATAGCCAAAGGCAAGCCCCACTACCGTATCGGCTGCACCGTAGTATACAGCTACACATTCTCCATCCTGCAATGCTGCGCAAGGAAACACCACATTGGGTACATCGCCTGCCAGTTCGTATGGAGCAGCAGGCGCAAGCAGATACTCACGGGTGCGGTAGAGCAACTTGGCAGGATTGTCCTTATCCAGAATAGCCGCCCCCATGGAGTAACGGAAACCGTTGCAAGTGGTTATCACGCCGTGATAGAACATCAGCCAACCTTCGTCCGTGAGGAACGGTACCGAACCCGCCCCTATCTTGGTGCATTGCCAGGCACTTTCGGGGAAAGGTGTGGGAGCCATCACATGGCGGTGTTCGCCCCAGAACTTCATGTCGGGGCTGAAGCTGATGTAGATGTCGCCAAAAGGTGTATGGCCACTGTCGCTGGGACGGCTCAAGAGTGCATATTTGCCATCGAACCTCTGAGGCAACAATACACCGTTGCGATTGAAAGGCAAGAAAGCATTCTCGCACTGGAAGAACTCCTTGAAATCGAAAGTATAGCCGATACCGATGGTGGGACCGTAGTAGCCGTTGCACCACGTAATCCAGTAGCGATCCTCAATCCATGTCACGCGCGGGTCGTATTTATATTCGGACTCTATCATGTCCGTATTCCCGGCCTTGAACTTGATTGGCTCATGCTCTATTTCCCAGTGGATGCCGTCCTTGCTGAAACCGGCAAAAATATTCATCTGCACCGCCCGGTTGTCACAACGGAACACACCGGCAAATCCGTCGCCAAAAGGCACCACTGCACTATTGAAGATACTGTTGGACGTCGGAATATGGTAACGTCCGATAACGGGATTCTGCGAATAACGCCACATCACGTCCGCACAATCTGCCGGACGCTCTTCCCAAGGGATTGAAGTAAATTTATTGTTCATAATATTTTGGATTTTTATCTTTGCACCACAGATTACACAGATGGGCACAGATTATATTCTTTTATTCAATAGTTTTTTATGCAACAAGTCTCATTCATGCTGCAAAGCTTACTTCACCTCATCGTCATGCGTAAAGGGAATGAAGTATGTTATCAGCAACGACGGTACGGCGGCCAACAGCACGTAAGTGAAGAACTTCTCGTACCCCAACAAATCACTAAAGAAACCACTCATCATCCCCGGAAGCATCACTCCCAAATTCATGATGCCGGAAGCAAAGGCGTAGTGTGACATCTGATGCTTGCCGGGAGCAATCTGCTGCATCATGAACAACGTCAGCCCCACGAAGCCGAAGCCGTAACCGAAATACTCCGCCACGATGCCCGCACCTATCAGATAAAGGTTCTCCGGTTGATAAATGGCGAGTAGCGTGTAGGCCACGAACGGAAAGTTGAACACGATGCAGAGCGAAAACAGCGTCTTCTTCAGCCCGCGCTTCGACACGTAGATGCCTGCCAACAAGGATCCCAGCACAAAAGCCGCTGAACCGAAGACACCGTTCAACGTACCGATTTCAGTAAGCGAAAGCCCAATCCCCCCACCTCACGCGAGGAGCGCAAGAAGAGCGGTGCAATCTTCATCACAAGCCCTTCAGCAAAGCGGTAGAGGATAATGAAGCAAATGTAATAGAAGATGTGGCGCTTTGTGAAGAAATTCCTTATCACCGCCCACAGTTCCCGCATCACCTCCGCGCCCGAACGCTTGGCGTCCTGCCGCTTCTGCGTGCACGGCAACATCCGTGAATGATACCACCACAGCAACAGCAACACGGCAATGACGATAAAGATAATCATCCACGCTTCCTTATAAGCAGACATGTTCTCCTGCATAGAACGGCCTTCCATCGCCCCGAAACTCTGGGCCAGCATACCCGCCATCGCCACCAGTCCGCCGTTCGCCACCAATTTGGCGATGTTGTAGAAAGCCCCCTGCACACCGATGTACTTGGCTTGGTCGGCAGGTGACAGTTCCGCCATATACACGCCATCGCAGGCTATATCGTGCGTGGCTCCGCTGAAAGCGATGACTGCCATTGTCGAAATACTAATGGCAAAAAAGTAATCGAACTTCAACGAAAAAGCCACCAGTCCGAACAGCAATCCGCTCAACAACTGGGTGATAACCACAAAGAACTTCTTTGTGCGGTACATCTCCAGGAACGGACTCCAAAGGAACTTCAACGTCCAGGGCATCATGATGATAGAAGTCCAGAAGGCAATCTGCGTGTCGGATATGCCCAAATCCTTGAACATGAACGTAGAGACCAGGTTGACTGCAATGAAAGGCAGCCCCATGGCAAAATAAACGGAAGGCACCCAGGAAACCGGGTTACGGTAATTATTGTGATTCATAACTAATCGCACGTTATCAATTGTTTGTCTTTACCGGCTTGTCGCCCATTATCAACTCCAAAGTGCCACCGTCCGTTATGTCCTGATGCGTAAAGAACGGGCGTACCAATTCCTCGCCGTTCAACAACATCTTCTGAACATACTTGTTCGTACGACTGTTGTCCGTGGCCACCACCGTGAATTTCTTTCCATCCTTAAGGTTCACTGTCGCCTTGTCGAACAACGGGCGACCGATGGAATAGAGCGGACGGCCTGGGCAAACTTGGTAGAAGCCCATGGCATTCAGTACATACCATGCCGACATCTGCCCACAGTCTTCATTACCCGAAAGCCCGTTCGGATTGTTGAAATAAAGCGTCTGCAGTACCTCGTCCACCAACTCCTGCGTGCGCCAGGGTTGGCCCACATAGTTGTAGAAGTGAATGATATGGTGACTCGGCTCATTACCATGGGCATACTGCCCTATCAGGCCGGAAATGTCGGCAGACACTAGTTCACCTTCCAGTGAAGAATCGGCCACGAACAGCGAGTCCAACTTACCGATAAAAGCTTCACGGCCTCCCATCAGTTCCACCAGTCCCTCCACATCGTGAGGAACAAACCAGGTCCATTGCCAGGCAGTCCCCTCACAATAGTCATCACTGCGATGGTTGGAAGAGCGGGGATTGAACGGCGTACGCCAATTGCCTTTGCTATCCAGTCCACGCATAAAACGGGTAACTGGATCGAAATAGTTCTGATAGCCCTTGCTGAAATCAGCATACTTCCGTTGGTTCAGCGTGTCGCCCAGCTCACCGGCCAGCACAGAGATGCACCAGTCATCGTAGGCATACTCCAAGGCCTTAGCTACTGCTTCATTATCCTTGTCGCAAGGCACGTAACCGACCTTGTTCTTCCAATATTTGGCCTGCGGCATCAAATGAGGCAACACCAAAGGATGGGTGATAATACCAGTAGTGTCATACTCCGCCACACGCAGGCAAGCGCGGTATGCCTTCTGTACATCAAAGTCGCGATAGCCCTTCATATAGGCATCTGCCACAAGGGAGGCAGCATGATAGCCTATCATCGTGCCCGTATAGTTGCCCGCCAATTCCCACATGGGAAATACACCGCCTTCGCGCTCCTTCTGGATGAGCGAGCGGATGAAGGCTTGGTTCAAATCCGGATTGATAATCGTCATCAACGGGTGGTAGGCACGGAACGTGTCCCACAAAGAGAAAATGGTATAGACGGGCTCTTCCACGCTACCCTGATGCACTTTCAAATCCATGCCAAAATAACGCCCGTCGGCATCGGTAAACAGATTGGGCTGCATACCCGTATGATAAAGCGCCGTATAGAACATGGTACGCTGGTCTTCATCCTCCGTCTCGATATCTATCTTGGCAAGGTATTCATTCCATGATTGGCGGGCTGCCCGACGCACTCCGTCAAAATCCCATCCGGGTATCTCCGCTTCCACATTCCGGCGGGCACCGTCCATATCCACAGCTGAAACACCCACCTTCACCATCACCTGCTCATCCTTCTCCGTCTGGAATTGCAATAGCACCTTGGCGGTGGGCAGCAGCGGTTCCCCTTCGTCCAATGCCATGGAATCGGTCACCATTGTATAAGTAAACGGTTTGGAGAACTTGGCATAGAAGTTTATGTATTGATCGAAAGCCCAGTAAACGGTTTTCTTATGTCCGCGGATTTCTGTATCACTGATGACTTCCAGCTTCATCTCTTCATTCTTCTGACGCTGGAGGCTGTAGTCAAGGTCAAGGATAAATCCTGCTTTCCCAGACTTGGGAAACGTGTAGCGATGAATGGCGGCGCGCTTGGTAGAGGTCAACTCGGCTTGTACGCCATAACGGTCGAGGAATACGGAATAATATCCCGGTTCTGCCTTCTCCCGCCCGTGCGAGAAAGGCGAGGCGTATGCCATTTGCTGGCTCTTCTTCCCCATCGCATGATAGTCCTGACGGCCCACGGTGGGCATCAGCAGCACATCGCCATAATCACCGCAACCCGTTCCACTGAGGTGCGTGTGCGAGAATCCGTTAATGGTGGAATCGGCATAGTAATAACCGGAACAAGCATCCCACTGAAAGATGCGCGTGTCGGGGCTCGGCTGAATCATCCCGTTGGGTACCACTGCGCCCGGATAGGTATGTCCGTGCCCACCCGTACCGATAAACGGATTTACGTAAGATGCATAGTCTTCCCCTGAAGAAGCCGGAGTACAGTTGCATACCGCCATGCCCAACCACAAGAGACATCCGGCTTGCCATGCAATAGATTTCATGTTTTTCATCCTAAATTTAAGTTTATTGAGACACATTCTTTTGCCTTTTATTGGTTAATAAAACAATTCACTCGGCAAAACACTAATACTGCAGATTATTTT